>JGI20166J26741_10776669_pt1 | contig 15128 bp, 12 predicted proteins | sample TergutCu122P5_FD_26741 | JGI IMG/M metagenome (IMG submission 26741)
GGGTGTTGTCATGCTTACGTCGTTCTTAGCCTCGTCGTTATCGCTGCGTATCGACCGGGCGCTCAAGTTTCACTATGTTGGTAACACATGCAAGTCCTTGCGTCAGTTAGCACCTCCCCGAATTAGCTCCAAAACTGAATGCGTCAGAGCTGGAAATTGGCTTCGTAAATCGTTAAGACCAGCTGGCCTGCTGAAAAGCGCGCCAAAAGACGTCACGATCGAATTTTCTTCACACTATTTCTTGGGAAGAAGATCTGGAAAGAACTTGAACTGCGTACAGTTCTTCAAATGTTTCAATCCATATAGCAAGGAACAGCACTGTGACATACATATTAATAAATAATTTCACGTTTCATATCCCACACTGTGCCTAACTTCCACTGATCTGTCGTCAGATGTCGTCAGACACAGGTCCACCTCGCATTTCACACAGCCGACACGCTTGTAACTGTTTATTTCACAAAAAGAAACATTACCTGGCAGCAAATGTGGCATCCCGTGGGTAAACCGACAGGGGCGTGACGCAACCGCTCATCTGGCTCTATTTCCGAGGTTAAGAAAGGACGAAGCCAGGGGAGCACAGACTTGATGCCACCTCAAATTTCTAGGCACCGACGTACCAAATTCATTCGCCCACAATTTGTGCACCCCTGGGTGAAGCTATACCTCCACTCCCTCATACGCCTTCATGGTGTGAATACGGAAAACTTTACAGAAGTGGCCAGAATGGCATGTGTTTGTCTTACAGCATTTACACTTTGAACCAAAAGTGCACGTTAGAAGTTATGTCCCATTCACAATTTCAATCCCTCCTGATTTTCTTGGACCCTACTAATACTCATGCTGAACATTCCAAACGTCTATTCACGGGTAAAGAAAATGAAAAAGTGATGTAAATAAAGGAATATGTTCATGGAAAGAAATGCAGCACTGTCCATGCCTTTGGCAGTGTGGAGGAAATTTCATATGAATAATGCCACAGTGTTTTCGCGCAACATCTGAACATTCAACAGATCGCCACACAATTTGAGTGAAAATTGTGAAAGTGTGACCAGATCTCCAAACAGAACTTCTGAGTTCTGGTTCACAGGCGATAAAATATTGGTTTATAGGGATGATCCTGAAACAAGACAACCATCCTATTTTCGCATTGCAACAGACCATCATCACGCCTAAAGTATCCCAGATAATTCCCTATGAGGACACTTATAACATCCCAGATGAGTTAATTTCAGTGTGAATAATATAACTTCTTTTCCAACGCTTTTGGAAATATCCAACAGAAATTTTCTCTGGAGGGACAAACTGTGAACCAACACTGCTATTCAGATGTTCTATGGCGTCTACTGGAAGAAGCGTGGTGAAAATGTTCCATGAAATGATGCCTTGTAGGCAGGTTATCTGTCATGGTAATTGTCCTGCTCAATCGTCCCTGCCTGTGCTTGAATTTCTGGCTACAAGCATGTATGTTGTCCGGAACTTTCGATGCAACATTTCTCTTATTCACAAACTGAAGAAGGCACTGATGGGTAGAAGATTTAAGGATGTTACAATTCAAGAATTGCAGGCTGCTCCGTATTGTTTCAAGTTGACTAAGAAGGCTACTCCCTCAATCTTGGCAAATATTTTTTGGGCCAAAAATATGCTAATGCAGGAAATGGAGTACATGTTTGAAAGCATGTAGCACATGTGTGTGAATTCTTCCATCAGATGAGCATATACAAGGTGGTTCAAATATGACTGAGACTGATTTTTTTTTTTAAACCATAATTTCCAAACACTTACTTGCACATGTCAGTCTTCAACATACTCCCCTCCAGAGTCAACACAATTTTTCCAATGTTCTGGAAGCATCCTGATGCCCTTTTCAAAAAAGGCTTGTGGTTGGCAGTGTATCCACTCCCGAACAGTCTGGATGACGGCCGACTATCATGCGGTTCATTCTCCACGTGCTCTCTGCTCTCTCTGAAGCACTTACACCACTCAAACACACGGGTCCGTGAGAGACACTCTTCCCCATACTGTTGTTGGAGTCTGTGGTGAATTTCAGCGGAAGGGACGTTTCCTCCGAGGAATTTGATCACAATGCGTTGTTCCACGCTCCGCGGTACCTTCTGTTTGCTCATCACTCTAGCAACTCCCAGACAGGACTGAACAGGTTCTAATCCGAGCAGGAGGGAGTGTGGAGGTTGTGGCTTCACTCTCTCAAGATCGCACAGCTGCTGCACAGTGCGGCTTGTTTACACACAAATCAGTCCCGGTCATATTTGAACCACCTTGTACATGCAGAGGAGGGCACATGCATTTCACATGCAAATATCATTCATTTGCCAGCCTCATTCAGAAATGGGTGTGTGTAAAGTGGAACAGCAGTTGTTTGTGTCAGTAACAGTCTTTGCACCAGAAATGTGTAGGAGTGCCACTCAGAGCTTATGTGAGGCACTAGGTGACTATGCACACTGCAAGGTGGGTTTGGACAAATGAAAGTGGAAGAGTATCAAGTGCTGACATGCAAGCATTACATTGTATGTTCTGTGTCCACACAGACACGTATGAATGAAGACAGGCACCGTACTGCAAAGGTATCAGCCCGGCAATCAGGGAGTTCTGGGTCTACTGTGCTCTGAATTTTATAACAAGACTTAAAAATGTGTAAGACAGCCACCAAGTGGGTCCAATTTGATTTAATTAAGATTCAACATTTAATGTGCTAAGGGACATGGTGTATCAATATAAATTATTTAAAACAAATGGGACAAATTAAATCAGATAACTGAAATCCATGCAATAAGGGCAAGGACCTATGAACTAGAACTCGAGTCCTGTCAATGGTATCATCCAGTGCCTTGAAAATATATATTTCAACACAATCCATCACCCACAAAGATGATGACTGCTTTGGTGTAAGATGTCCAAGTTCCTGTTGTCACCCCACTCCACAGCAGCTAACTGTGAGTGAACATTATGACTAATCATTTCTGCAGTACCATCTCCATCATGCAACTAGGGAGAAGTCACCAGAACTGGCTGAAAATGCCTTCATAATATATAACAATGTCACAGCCCAATCAGCAGACAATATGGAATTGTTGTTCAGTATTAAGGTTGGGAAATGTTATAACACCATATTTTCCCAACTTCAAACCATTTGACAAAGGCCAGGTTCAACACTGAAGCAGCCAGTGCATGGAAAATTATTTTCAAACAAAGATGATGTTTTAACAGCAGTTCAGCAGGATATGGCACAGATAAGTGTCGGGTGATACAAATGATGTTTGCTGTTGTCCCCATTACTGGCAATGAACTGTCAACCACCATGCAGCCTACTATGACGGTTAGAAGCTTGTACAAGCAGTCTGTGTTGTACTCTGCCACAATAAAACTGTAATTCAATAATGAAATAACTTCTAAAAAAATACCTCTATTTCACAGTGGTTTTGAGCCAAACACAATAAATAAAACAGTCAAGACTACACTGAACAATACCTAATCTAGAGTTGCCAAAGATGGTACTCACCGGTCAAATATCCGTGCTTCTTTCAGTACATTGCCTAGATTGATGTATGCATCCAGGAAGTTGGGATCCAAAGCAACGGCTTTTTCAAAGTGATGTATGGCCAACCAAATCTCTCCTTGAGCATTGAAGACGCAACCCAGATTGCTCCATGCAACAGCAAAGTCAGGACGAGTTTCAATGGCTTTCAGGTAGCATGCCTGTATGGAGAAAATGGGTCATGGGTGTGGATGAGGTAAAGGAAAGAGAAAGAGGTACATCAGACTACAATGTGTACTGGCCATACCAAAAATATCTAGTACTAGCAGTAAAATGACGCACTGCGCACGCCCTGTTCCTTCGCCAAGCGCATTCCTCAAATCTCTTATTTTAATGTTCACCTGCCTGGCAGCACAGAAAAAGGCTATTCACATTTCTAGAAAAATAATTCTTACTACCTGGGCAGGAGAGAACAAAAAGAGACCCAGGGAAAAACCTATGTTGTCAAGAAGCTGGTCTACAAATTGAAGTTATAATTTTTAGTCTTTTACATTAAACAAATAAATTCAACTGAAAGGAAACTGTTGATTCTGAAGACAAGCTTCTCAACAATATTTTGCAATGCGCGCTCCCTACATGTGGCATGACTGAGACACGTGAGCTCCACATTAACTCAGCACAATGTAGCTGCTTGCCAATAAAGAAAAAGATGTTAAAAACAGTTAATGGTACAGTTGCTTTCAGAGTTTCAATGACTTCTGCATGTAGAGAGTGGAGGCCAAGCAATCTCAATCACATCCGTGGATATACAGCAGTTACCAGTATTTCATGTCCTGTTGCCATAAGCATGAAAACTTGGTGACACAAGGACATGAAAACCAATCCAACTGTAGGGTCATACAGGCAAAACTCAGGCTTAACATAGCTGCCATCTCCCATACAATGTTTACACCACTGCACTGAAAACAAGTATATATATTCCAAAAGTGTGTTGTAGTTTAACAGTCAATGAAGTGGAGTAGCAGACACATCAATACATGTAGCTGGCAGCTATGTGGGATAATCGCGCGGAGTAAGTGCAGCTTGCGCAGGGTTGCAGTTAATCACTGCCTAAGCGCGCAGGAACACAGGGTCTCACCATAAACAACACAAACACAACTAAGTGTTCTGTTATTTGCTCCATAACCTAAAACACACAAAACATCAGCAGCAGCATCTCATTTCTCGGTTGTATATAGAAAAGCCAGTCTCCTTTAAGAAGTCCTTTTTTAAAAAAACTATAAAATTTTATCCTACTGTGGCTTATAAATTGCAATGTGTTGAAAATATAAAAATAAATTAATTTATTCTTTAAACCACAAAAAATATACTTTTAAATACTCTATACCAACCCATATTCCTAGTTACTTCCGTGTAGTCTGTTGGTTTGTGTATTCAGCATGCAGAATTTACATTAACGCATAATGAAAACCCTCATGCAATATGCACATTCTAAGTAGAAGCTGTTAGTTTACACTACACACAAACATACTAAATATCCTCGAGAATATACTGATTGGAATCTTCAAAGAACTAGGCTATAAGGATGTGGGTTGACTACATGCCACTGAGGACATGGCCCAGCTACAAGCTTCTGCATACTCATCAATGAACCTATGGGTACCGTAAAAGTAGAAAATTACTTGACCAGCTGACAGACCATTTGGCTTTTGAAGAAAAATTCTGCTCCATGGACTGTGTGCACAGGTAGTAATTTTTAAGCAAAACAGTAAGACTATATTTATGACATGTATGCATAATAATATATGTTAATACAAATTACTGGAGCACCTATGCAGCCAGGTGACAGCTTAGATGAAGAGTTTTCTGACTACTTTCTTTCCCAGATGAACGATTCTTTCAGCACAGCCCACATGAATTACGGCAGTAAAGTCAGTCAAGCATATTGTGAGGGTTTGAAAGGCCATTGTTCAATTCCCAGTAATGAGCTGAAATAATTTTCTTCACCACTACATCCACATCAGTGTTGTCAACTCAGCTTTCATACAAAGGCTCCTTCAAAATGCAGGTAAGCAGGTGACATGGCATAACATCCTACAAGACTTCAATCTTTGCTTTTTTTAGTTATAAAATGATTATGCCACTTTACTCTGCTATTCCATTCAACAGCCCAACCACAAGACAATAATTCTAGCAGGCATAAGAAGAAAAATTCCGTAGTTTAAAAATAAAGAATGATAATCACAAGTTTGATGAGGAGAGAAGGCATGGCTTAAATGGGAATGTTTCTCGATATCACAGTTTTAATTGCAAAATTAATTTCAAATATTGGAATACAAGACAAATTTCTAAGGCTTTCAACCAAACTGTTTCCATTCTTGGAGGACACTGTATCACAGATGGGTGATTTGTTGACATGAACAGGAATTACTAGCTTAAACCAGACTGGAAGAAATACTACAGATACTGAAGCAACAGACAGAATGCAAGACGGTAATATGCTATGACACACTATCAAGGTATGAATGATATGGCATTCCAATGGTTCCATCTTTTACGTAACTCACTTCAAAATAAAACTGGAGGTGTAAAAAGGGACCTACTTCTTGACCTACTTTCCTTTTGGCTACACAGCAACTAGGGGGGTGCAGAATCTGTCACTTTTTGATAGTCTGAATTAGAAGCACTGGCATCAAGCTCCCGTTCAGTATTTCACCTGACGATGGAGGAAAAACCAGGCTGTCCTACACACTAAGTAATGCAACCCCTGACATCATGGCACCCCCCCTCCCCCCAATCAAAGAATACACGTATACTAAGTTATGAATTACTACGCTTACATGTCTTTGTGCAATGCAGTTTCAAGAAATAGGTAACAGGATGTTTCAAGTAAGGTTCATCTGACCGTGAATTTCATCATGCAATGGGCACATAAATCATGTGTCATCAAACAGCCATGAGAGGTCACTGTAAGCATGCTGTATCACTGAACAATCAGTTTGGTAAAAATGGCATATCTGGACAACAACTTTCTTCAAAACAAATACAGTAGCAAATTAGCAGAAATATAGATTTTGATATTCACAAACCACAAACCAAAAAGTGCCAACATCACACTGACTTCTACTGCATTAAATATTTGTCATAGTCAAAAATGTCTGATAAAGTTGAAGACATCTTAACCTTTTAAAGCCTAACGACATATATATGTCGTACCGCAGCGCTAAACCTCCAGACGCTACATTTTAAATATTTATTCAACAAACATACATACTGAATATTTTAAACATGATGCATAATCTCCGTTTCTTTCTCTTCAAAATGCCGTTTATTTCATAATGGTACCTTGTTTGGTTCCTGTATTATTCGCATTTTACCTACAGCGTGTGCTAAAATTTAAATGTAAAATTCTGGCTCCAAAAGGTTAATGAGATTACATTTTATTGTAACCTTTCATACAATGAATAACTTTCCAGAAATAAGATAATATTCAATTTGGGCTTTCTGTGATACTGCACTTACATAATGGGTTCTTACATAAGTGGACTTCAACACAGGAGTTATGAAACTGACCAGTGCACACTCAAATCACACATGTTCAAATATTTCTACTGTGAATTTCTAATACAATATTTCATCACAATGTTCGGTAGTTCCTATAAATGGTCAGATAAGAATTTAATCTTTGCGAGTTCCTATTGTGTATCCTGTACAACAATAAATCACAACATTTGACCCAGAGACAAATCTTGTGAAAGCTGAAACACCCACCACCCCACAACAGCTGCTACAAATATGACAGGAAACAAGTTTTATCACTATTATGAAGTAAAGGAATAAGAATTCTTCTCCTTCTTCTTCTTCTTAAGGTGCTACAACTTCAGAGAAGTTTTGGCCTTCTCAACGAATTCTTTCCATTTGGGCCGGGTTTTTATGCAGTCCCTCCAGTCTGTTATTTTCATATTTGTTATATCACTTATTACATCATCCTCCCACCTATTTTTAGGAGAAGAAATTCTGCAGCAAGAAATAAACAGCTTATGCAGAAGCATAAGCGGCATGCAGTGCAATGCATAGGAGTTGCTAAGTTCCAGGTTCCATCTCACCAAGAACTTAATTCTGGCACCCAGTATTATCCAAATATTTTTCTTATTTACCACAATATTCATGGCAGAAATTTTTAAAATTTGCAGCCAACAATTCTCATTTTGTCATGTAGATTATTCCTTCCAATGATAACTAGATGATGACATGGTCAGTGTGGAGCACCACTGATTCACATCTGTGAGGTTCCAGCTTCAAATGTCACCCCAGAGACCAGTTACCCTGAGGTATTCATGGTGTCTCCCAGTTCCACCATTACCTCAAGTCATCCTACGATAAATGCTGCACAGTCTGTGCTACTCAACTTCTTTAGACAAACAAACAATAAATAAATAAATAAATGAAATGGTGATGAAATTGGAAACATTTTTGTTCAAAATACCTCACTGGTCAGATGAAAATTATGGAACACTGTGTCTGCCACAAGTAGTAACTTGGAACTGACTGCAGTCAACCAACATATGCATTACAGAGGCACTCTGGATGTCAACACTTTGCTCCAATAACACACCTCCCTTCAGGAATGGTAACTGCAAAAATCAGGCTCCAAACACAAGCTAGAAAATACTTTGTATATGTAGGGAAGTTGCCAAAAAGTAAAACACTACTGAATTATCACTCCAGTACTGGATTTGGAGAAGCAACCACTGAAAGATAACTTTTCTCAGAACATGATATTTCAATGCTTCAACTTTCAGCCCTGTTATCTAGATGTGAAAAAAGATCTGTTGAGGCCTGCACACAACAAAAGAATGAATTCTCAAGAACACATATGAATGCGGTCCACATGCCAACATTCCGCTGTACCATCATGCTTCTTGTGCATTAATGTAATTGTGTAACTACACCATGCAAAGAGAGAGACTGAAGACTCAAAATTAGTGACTTGTTCCTTGTGTCTAAGAGGGAAATGTGCTGTGTTCTGAAAACTTAAAGAACCTCAAGTTAAAATGTTTGCTTGGGTCAGACTGACACTTTAAAATTTACATCCAATATAAAAGGATACTGAAATGAGTAGGTGCCATAATGTTTTGCGTATGCTGATTCTTCATACTGTCAAATCGGCTGTACTGGAATCCAAATGGAACCACACTATTCCATTTCACAAAAGTCTCCATTTAATGCAGGATGAGCTACATATAAAAAAAAAACCTACTGCATACCCTACGTACAAATTTATTTATGAACTCAAATCACATGTCAGCCAGTACATTCAAATCACATATCAAGAGTACACTGAACTGTTACTGACCACTACACATTTTCAGGTTTCTTGACAATTTAATTTTTTTCTTTAGTCTGGATGGGCAAAGCCCACACCCAGCCTCCTGTACAATGGGTACCAAGATACTTTCCTGGAGTTGGGGTGTGGTGTTGACCACTCACCTCCATTAGAACCAAGTTTAAAGTAACGACAGATCTGTATCTCTACCCTTTCTGCACCTACATGGCATGTTACAGGGCAGGCCTGCTCAACCTTGCATGTGATAAGGGCAACTTCAGCAAAATTTGGTTTGCATGCGAGTAACATGAAATTCAACACACAGCATACGTATACGTATATTATATGTGTAATTTTACCTGTGTGTTTTTCTATATACCATGTGCAATAAAAAGACTGATAAAACAGGAAAAATTTATAAAAATGCAATTTACAACACAGGCTAGGGTGTCACTATTTTTAGCACATTTTTGCAAAATAAATTAGTAATGTGACATGTCTTTATAAATAAACAGTGCTTAAGTTTTCAAAATTTCTTTGGGGTTCTATCTTGGCTTTGCCAGGCAGAGTTAAAGATGTTTTCTCGTTTCAAATGTCTCTGCAGGCAACAAAATGCCATGTTAACTGTGAGGTATGGGTTTAGCAGGTCTGTTTAGGATGAACTTTACCTTTTAAATTTAATGATGCAGTTAGCAACTCAGACTATATAGCACCAAATGACAGGATGATTGGTGATGAGAACTAAAAAGAATGTGGACATATGTGATTATGGCGCAACCTGAGGAACTGTCCTGGCATTCGTCTGGGATGACTGAAGTAAAATCAAAAACCTCAGCTGGGACAGCCAGTCTCATGATATGAACACAGAACCTTCTGAATATGAAGCAGGAATGCTCATAGAACATGACACTAATTATCACTCCAGCTTCTTGGAATGAGAGGTACTTTCAGTAAGGATAAGTTCATGCATTTTCCAGGATATGTTTGTAACATGTTTTACTGCATTACATAATTTAATCAAATAATATATACCATGTATTCATTGCTGATCAGTCTGTATTTATGGATCTTTGGAATCAAAAGGACTCTTAACTCTGCTGAATACATATAATGCCATTATTTTGGAGCAAATTATGCAAGAATATAAGTAATGACCCCAGAGAAATCCAAACAAACATTTTAACTAGGTGGGTGTGTCACTAACAGAAGTGCTAACTAAGGACAATTTAAAATCCTACAATGCACACAACTATACTGCAATGCTGACAAAACCAAAAGACATACAGAAAAATATGTAAAATGGAGGACACCATCTAACCTATTGTATTCTGCTGCTGTTGAGTTGATGAATGCATGAAAAACAGAGACATGAATCAATGTGTGTAGGAGACTGGCCTGGTCATGTACTTTACCTGGTGCGGAACCGAACCAAGCCACTCACTAGGCCTACATAAATCTCATCACTTGACTGCACCAAGCGACCAAGTGAGTGAGTCGGTGGTCTCGCTTGCTCAGCCGTCATGGCGTTCCATTCCCAGTAGTTGGGCGTACGCACAGCTGCATCATCTAACAGAGCCAAGCCCAGTGTCGGGAGGGGGGAGAGAACAACAAGAACCACTGTTAATAATAGAAAAACAGAACCAGCTGACTGACGGGAAGAAAACACCTGCTCTCAAACAAAATCATCTCCAGTCTTGTTTCCAAAATTGCTCCGAAGAAACCCTGGTTATCCGAATCACTGCATGCAGCCAGTCTGACGACACATTCAGGCCGAGTAGTTAGCCCTCCAGCATCATATGCAGGAGGTCCCACATATGAATCTGAACCTGAAGATCAAGTATCATGACTTACAGATTTTCACAATTTGCCTTAGTCTTCAGCCAAATGATGGGGTAGCATCTTATAATGGGTTAAAATCACTTCTTCTATATCCTTTTTAGTCCAATTAATCACTCACAACCATTTCAACATTCAATGTTACATGGCCTGTGTAATTAAAAATGTGTTATTAATAAACCATCTGCTGGACTATAATACAAATAATGATGTCCTGTCTTCAAAATGTTCTATCATGTGAACAACAAATTCCAGAAATGCAATTCCTGATATATGTAAGAATCTCAAACTATACTGCTCAATATTCAGATAACAAGAGTTTTCTTGATCATTTTCAAAGGATAAAACGTAGGACTCTCAGAATGTCACAGATGCAAATATGACTAAATCCAACTAATGAATAAATGCAACACAACTATAATCAGACATTAAACTGGAATCTGAAACCCTTCCCCACCTTGAAGAGACAGGAGAGGTTTTGGGAAGGAAACGCAGCAGCTTAACACCCTGCAGATGTATCACCACCAGTACAACCAACATTTCAACATAACAAACTGTGTAAAACTTCTTCAAAGCAGCTGAAATATCAAACAACCAGCCACACTACTTAAATAACCAGTGGTTCTGCATCAAGAGAGTAGCACTGTACAGTCATTTCAACTCAAATTTTGTGTCTGGTTAAACACAAATTCTAACAAAAGTTAGCCTCTGATATGGTTTGAAAAGTTGGAATGACTGTTTACAGTATATAACAGGACGCGCGCAAAGTTTTCAGGGAGTTGCACGTGGAAATGTTAGCTGACTTCCTAAATTATAAATAATTCAGCCTTCAGAAATTTAATGTATTTGCTCCATGAGAACTTCCATATTATCGCAAGCGCAAGGTCCAGCACTGGGGGTCAGAGTCTCCTCTTTCCCATCAATACTGCACTTCAGTGATGCCCATTCATAACAAATCCCTTCCTGAACACAAGTTTCACTTACAAAAACGTTTAGAAGAGAGTTTATGTAACCGAAATAGATTACAGAAATTAAACAAATGAAATACATTCAAAAATATGAATGCCATTTTAAAAACTGACATTACATTGTTATGACAAGCACCACTGTATTTTCTGGGATGAGAACAAAGCATTGTCCCCACCGCAGGGTTAGTGGTTGCTGGGCAGGACAATCAGTCGCGTACAATTACCTCACCTGGATGCAACAACTGGTAGTTACTAAAACATAATGTCTCATTCAAAGGAAAAATTATTGCCATCTCATTCTGAAGTAACTGTACCTGACCAAAACTTATCCTGGAGAGGATTCAGCTGATCATGGTGCCTTCATTATCTTATATCACAGTTACTTCGTAATAGCTTATTACATTCAAATAAAATAATTCTGAATGTATGAATGGCACAACATGAATGATATCAGTACCAACTTGAAGGGACCATGTTCAAAAAGGAGGGCAAACGTTTCAGCCAAGAAATGCATTTAACCACCTCACTATGGCTCCACAAGATAAGTGAGGTTTTAAATTACTTTTCAGTAAGCACAACAGTTTTAGAATTCTTCAATGACATTCTCTTTTCTCATGTACCGAACTGGTCTGACATGCTGGCACAGAACACACTTTATCCTTAGAAAACATCACTTTATTCACAAAAACATCTCAGTTTCAAAACAGTGTTGGTGCATGTTGACAAGGAAGGAAATTGATCATGATTTTATTGTTGAATAGAAGTTGGACACTATGAGGAAAATATCCTGGTATAGTGCAAATCTGGTCTTAAGGAAAGCATACTGGGACATGTTACAATTTGGACTTTACTCCAGAAGGCATGTTCAGGACAGGTTAAAATCTGGACTCTTTAAAGGGAAAACAGTGCATGTTAGGACAGGTTACAAGCCGGACTCTAACATAGGAAGTGTGTTGGGAATACGTTAAAGTCTGGACTGTAACAGAGAATGTGTTTGGAACATGCTAAAATATGGACCGTAACGGAGAAAGCAAGTTGGGAAATACAGGTACGGTGTTCATAATCATGATCTTGACAAACCTACACAACTCACAAGGTCAAGGACTTAGGAGGCTGTAACAGAGATAGGTTCTTACCTTAGCCTCATCAAGCCGGCCCAGGGCTTTGAGAAGATTCCCCAAATCACTTCGCACACAGTACAGGTCCTGCAAAGAGAGATTATGATATCAGAAAAACAAAATTGAAATAATATGGTCGAACTGAGTATCAAAGCTCCCCACAATTTTAAATCAATTACATTTACTCCGATCCCAGCTCAGAAGCTCAAAAACATGCACTAATCTGTCCAGCCGCAACATTCATAATTTTTCATGCTGTGTAAAAAAATTGTTCAAAACTTAAGAGAGTATTCAGCAATAAGGTGCAAAATTTGATTGCAAATGCAAAACTTTAATCTCTTCACTGTAAAACCCATAACTTTTAAGTGAGCCACTAAAATTTCACTGCCTAAATAAAAAACTTCCAAATCTAAAATTGAATCAAATGTCCCCTTCTCCCCTGCATCTCCCACAGCACAGAAGGAAAAGTTGTATTTTACATATTTTCCAATGCGTATCCGGTGGAATCTGGCTTCAGGTGGGGGACTTATTTGCTGTCAAAGTATGTAACCCCCTCCACACTGTGAAGAGAGGTGATCTTTGCTTATCAATGACCACACCGCAACCAGACACTCAAAAACTTGCAAGTGTCATCAGGCCCAAAGAACACACTGAATAGCTATAACACCAAGTATTAATAGAAAATTGTTACTTGCATAAGTGAAAAATGGTTTATACCTAAATAAAATATTTTGTGTGAGTGGTTAGCTTCATGCTCTATCCATTATATTGTCAGTACTTTCTGAATCTAAGGCTGAGTGGGCCCTAGGGGCAGTCAGGGTGCAGAGGGAAATAGTAACATCTGTACTGCTGCCTGGTAATGGCCAATCACTCTGCTTGGCCATCCAGCCTCATTCTTCCTCATTACTGTACTTATGACATGCATGGACTGACATGCTTGTCTGAAGATAAATGAAGATGAAAAAAGTAATGCCTGCATCTCTATAGGGGCAGAATTCACGAATGGGCAGCAGAGGCATAGCATATGCGCTGTCACAAGAGATCAATACAGGAACACCTCCCTTCTCTTTCATGCCCTGAATCCTAATCTTCCATATATGTTTGAGCAGAAATCTTTCATTTCACTGCCTGTATGTACTAGCACTGGTGTCTGCTATTATCCTGCCCAACCAAGCCTTTGGAGACACTACACAATGCAGCAGGGAGAAAAACACTGGGAAATTATGACACAGGTCCCTCTTCCTTGCTTCTTCTTACTGCCATACCTTGCATGTTACAAGAATGACATGATTATTTTCAGCAGCCTGGTGAATTAATTTGTGAGCAATATGCAAAGGATGTGGAATGGATCGGTGGTGACTCATGTTAAAGACACCGACCCTGTAAACCAGTGGTTTCCGAAGTGTGCTCTGCAGATCCCAAGGGAGCAGTAACCAGTTCCCAGGGGATCTATGATAGATACATTTCTATAATGGCTACACTGAAATTTACTTATGTTGTTTAGATTAAAGGAATAATGTTTTTTTTTTTTTAAAAAACAATCGTGGAACTTCTCTAACTGGTGATGTGCTAATTTCATATGATGGATGGAATGTCTTATTATGAAACCCCTGTACCCATGAAACAAACAACAGTCACTTAATTAAGGTCAGTCACACAATGCATAGTTACATATGCTACTGATATGTATTTGTAGCTGTCTAAAACCAGTTCTGTGATATAAATTTTTAAGTTTGGATACATATCACCTAGACATTCTACATTTACACGAGCAAGGATGTGAGGATCTGTGCTTACTTTAGAAGCCAAAAAGGGTCCATATGTATAAAAGGTTGGAAAACACTGCTGTTAACTGTCTGGAAAGACTAAGGAGACAAAAACACAGGTCTAGATTCAAACCCAGAGCTCCCAAACATGAAACAAAGTGGGAGTACACAACACGCATGGGAAAGTCAGGAAAAACCCCAGAAAAATCTGACACTACTGTTCTTCCTCCTCCTCCAACAACAGTGACAACAATGACGATGATAACAACCACCACCACCACCACCATCACCATGATGACGATGATGACGACAACAACAACAACAACAACAACAAATTCATCAGACTTGGCCAAACTTAAGGTTGTGTAAGCAGCTGACATGTTATCTAACCAAACCTGAACCACCCTTAGAGTACACACATCTACAGGGTGTCCCACGAGTTAAGGTCACTACTTCAGGAGAGTGTTCCTTATGTTAAAATATATCGATATAACCCAAAACACCTACATCCAAAGTTGAATGGTTACAGAGATAATGGCCAGAGAAGTTTGAAACTTTGACAGCTGTTACACACTTATTGATTACCAAATTCATATTAAAACTGGCAGGAATATGTGGTTT
>JGI20166J26741_10777782_pt1 | contig 15111 bp, 11 predicted proteins | sample TergutCu122P5_FD_26741 | JGI IMG/M metagenome (IMG submission 26741)
TGCAGCAAATAGAAAGAGACTGTTTCAGCGTTGCCAAACGTAGGTCCATATATATACGACATTAGCATTTCTGGTTTTACTAGGAGCTCCATATATATATGAAATTAGTAGCCTAAGGGCTAATATTATTAAATGGCAAGTGAAATTTAATCCGGTAGCCTAAGGGTTAAGACTTATAGTGTCGAATCATTTTATGACAGTGAATTTTGAACTGAAAAGAATCTGGAATGAAACAGCCATGCTCTCATGTCTAAATTGAAAGTTTTACCGAAAGCAGCGTGACTCAGCATATGTTCGTATTTTTCTTCATAACATCAAAACATCAACGTAAGTACGTATAAAATACTTCTGGAGCTGATTCAATAACTTTTATGTAACTTTATGCATTTATTTTAAAAATTAATGCGAAATACAGAAATAAAGTTGGTGTCCTTACAATATTTTAATTTAATATGTACGCAGTGGCGCCAAAGTCACTTGCAGCTCGAAGTTTAACAAGAGAAATGCCGTGTCAAGTGACTTTTGTGCCACTCTGTGTATTAAAGCTCCTGTTTATTGCTTAGGCTTACTTCTCTACAAAAAAAATGGGAAGGTGTAAGTAATTTATTTTTGACATGAACTACCGGTACGCCTAATTTAAAGACGACCACAACGCCAAAACGAAATTTGAGCCTCAGTATACTGAAACTAACGAATTTCTATAATCTAATGTGGATTCACGGCACTGCTATAAAAATTATAATTACCTGCTACGCCTCTTATAATTTGAAAATTTCGATAAATTTGCTCACGCCTCAGAAATTTCTCCGAAATGTAACAAAGCAGATTCAGTCGGTGGTCAAACACACAGCTTGTTCACAAGTGTGAGTTCATGTCATGTCATGTCATGTCAAGTCACTTGGGGTTATAACTACATAAATATTATGATAAAATTCTTGTTCCGTATCGTTTATCACGGAAAAAGAAGGAAGGCTAGACAGACAGTTGGATTTATAATTTTGGGCTCATATGAATTTCCAACAATGTGTACATATCTATAACATTTTTCAAAGAGACCAACAAATTCACTTGGATGTATGAATGTAATTTTGTTACATACTAATCACCGACATGTTTCGGCCACTCGAGTGGCCATCTTCAGGGTGGTAAGAAAAAAATAAAAATACAATTATAATGTGTAGAAATCGTTCCACAATTAAATAACATATAACTTTTGGTTAAAATTTTCATGGTTTAAATAAATAAATATCGATGTGTATAAAATAAAACTTGAAAAATTGCACATGCAAATATGTGAATGTGAATGTAAAGCTGCCGAGTCTTTAAACTGCTGCCTACACGCACGCGTGATAACTTTTCCACGTGTGCGTATTGTCAAAAATTTCACTGTAATGTCTGTGATCTACCGAAGTGATTCCTGTAGCGGAAACTGGACTAACAAAAGGGGAAGTGCCTGACTCGAAAGTCGATCTTGACACCGTCCATCGGGAATGAGAATTATTTTCTTGGTTTTCTTCAGACAAATGATGGGATAGTACTATAATAGGGTCACGAGAGCTTCCTTTCAGATCCTTTCCAATTCATCAGCCACCGCACCATTCAACGTTCGTATATGTCTGAAAGTGCAAGCGTCGTAAACCACAAATAGATAAAAAAAAACAAGTAAATTCCTAAACTTTTAAATCAGTGTTGTAATAACGTCGATAGAGTAATATTCTTATATTTATGTACAACAATGCCCGGGGCATAGTTATGCCCGTGACGTTCTGGAATTTGTCTCTGTGTGCAACTTCACATACAGAAACAGTGTAAGGCTGGATAGATATTTCATTCCGCCCTGAAGAAAGAAACACTGTCACACTCTGAAATGTTGCAGCCACGACTTACCAACTCCAAACAATATCGTTATTTCATTATATCAGTCATCGATAAAGGCATTATAATACAGGGCTATAAATTCCTACACTTTTCCAATTATTCATTAAAGAACTCGGTCACTACTCCCCCATCTTCAGAGAAACTTCTGTACTAGTTATCCACCCCCACCCTCCCACAATGGCGCAAAAGCTCCTAGTGAGACAGGATCTCCTCATTATCGAGGCTTCACGATAACGCTCTGACACTCCGAACTCGGTAAGACTTCTCTGGACGAGGGATCAGCCCGACGCAGAGACCTCTATCTGACAACACCAAACAGCCAGAAGGGGCAGACATCCATGCCTCCGGGGGGATTCGAACCCACAATCCCAGCAAGCGATCGGCCGCAGACCCACTTCTTAGACCGTACGGCCACCGGGATCGGCAAGCCGGTTTTTATACTTGAAACCAATTTCCTGTAATCAATATCACCTTAAGTTACTGGTATTCTTTCGAGTTTCTGCTACTACACCATATCCGCAAGAAGACCAGTAACTGATTTCCGGTCACCGTGACACACATCGTCTTGCTAGCCTTAGAAAAGTTGATACTTACTGGAGACAGAGATACGTTCCAAGTGTCTGATCAGAAGAGGAAGGACCGTCATTCCTTCTGGATCAGAATAACTTCGCCTGCGTCTTTGTGATGTGTTTCGGTAACGTTAAGACGGCAGGAACACCGAAGAAACGGTTTGAAGCAATCGGTTTCAGGAAACGTGAAATTAAAGATGCATGATACCAGTGGCTTGAAACCAATTACTTCTGTGTGTGTACCGCCTAACGCGTAGTTCTGCCGTACAGTGAACTCTAAAAAGCAGTATCTAATAACAGGATGTTCACTCAGTTTCATGACAAGTTTGTCTTCTACACTACGCACTGCTCAAACCAGCGATCTAAAAGCTGTTGAGTCATGCAGCCTCTCAGTGTCACAAATGTAACATGTCTTGCAATATTTGTCTAAATTTATGTAAATGTAGAGAGTAAATAATAAGTTTTATAAAAAAAAGTTTCCATTTTCCTTCTGTTTTATTTATTTTACAATTGCTCTTGCTATAAAATTGTTAAAAATCGTGTGATTTGAAACCCGAATGTGTCCACGATGTGAAAATACTTGAAAATTACACAAAAAGAGATGCTATCGTTAAAAGAAAAAAGAAACCAATGTTTTAAAATGGCGAAAAGCGGCAACCCTTCTAGGAAAGCTAAGCGGCAGTCGTGCATTTGGAACAGAGGACTGAGATCGACAGAGAAAGAGAAGAATCAAATCTAAAGGTTTAGATGACAGCTTCAAATAAAATACTGCGAAATGCATGTTATCATTTAATGTTTCACAAACATAAATTAGTGCATATTTAGTACAATGGTTTCAGAATTTTGTTTATAAAAACACAAACTGAATGTATCTGAATTCTATCCCCGGGGTTACATGGGATTTTTCACAGTACTGCAGCGAGAGGGAAAGTTATGTGGCAACAAAGGCAACTGTTTATTCAACAAAATGTGTTGTTGGGCGATCGCCATTTTGTTGACTAGCCACATTCTTCATCCCACCCGTAGGTTACATATTTTCCTTTTCCTTGGGGAGCAGGGGGGAGTAAGCAACATGGCCGGGTTATTTTCTTTGCATTGATGATGTCATCTATAGGTCTATCCATAAGTTTCCTAACGACGATGCGACATTGTTTTACTGGTATGAAGTTCCAGTAAGTGTTAATACGATGTGAAAAACCTGTGACGTAAGGACTTACTAACTGAAATGAAAATATTTCATAATACAGCAGGGATAACAACCTTTGTCACAGTTGTCAAATTTGGCACGGACTAGTAATGGTAATGGTAGGTTTTAGGGATGTTATATATGAAGCCGCCCTGACTATTAATCAATTATCAAGGTTAATTCTAAGTGAAATGCCACGTCTTCTGGAATATGAAGATACGAATATTTCTTGGACTACTTGAACAATAAGAAGGAGGCACTACGCTCCGTCCTAACTTCCGTAAATATTTACCAGTCCGCAGGAAGAAACATCGTAGAGGGCTTTAATATTCAACAACACAAAGTTTCCAATCATAATTCTTTACCGTATTTCTTGCTTCATGGAAAAGCAATCCCTGTTACATGCCTGGACAGGCCCTGAGGGTTCCAGGAGGTTGAGGCTCCTAGATTTCAAGACAATCGGCAAATGAAGGTGGTAGGGTTGTCAGCCCTAAGCACCGGCCGCCTTTACCCCCCAGGAAATATTCCTGGTACTATTTCTGTTAGAGGCTGAGTCAACCCCAGGGCCATAGTTCGGTCGGGAGAATTATGTTAATGAAAAGTTCCGATGAATCGAACCCGCGACCTTCCGGTTTGTAGTACAGTGCCTCAACCAACAGCGCTACCGCATGCCCCTCTTGCTTTATGTACCACCCCGAATACACAGCGGCACAGATACCAAGAGGAAAATAGAATGCACGGCTTTTCATTGTGTTGTCAACCAATCCCTTTAAGCCATAACACGCCAACACAGTCGGACTTCCGCAGCCTTCTTACAAATTTCAGTCAGTTTCAAAATCAAACCCTGCAAACGTGTGCAGCAGCCGATGTCACTAAGCTCACTACAGGCAATAGAGCAACGAGAAATCTTGGCACACACAAATCTACTAAAATTGTGGCACCAGTGGGCGCACAGTCCTTCCATCTCTGCACTAAAGAGACATTGAAACAAATACAATTTCACTGTCACGCCTCAACATTAGGCCGCTAATCGACACTTATGAGCTCTGGGCGGGGGTGGCTAGCAGTGTGCTCTCACCCCATCGGCAGTATATTTCGCAATACACACTGTTGACCGGCGGATAAAGGGGGAAACTTTGTTAACCGCACTCAAAGCTGATGAGCGACGTCTATTGGCAAATCATATTTTATGCGATTTTCATCTCTTAAATTCCGTATAATTTCAGCAGGGAAATAAATTATATCTACAATATCGCATCGTCACTAGAATGTCGTACAAGCAATAGTATAACTGAAGCTAGAGGAATTACCAAAACACGCAAGCCATAGCAAAGTTGTCAGCGATAAGCAAGCAAGCAGGTGTACAGATTAATATACCGTTCGTCTATAAAAATTGCACATTAAAAATAAAATAATGGGGGGCTAGTTATCAAAGTCTTACTTCTTTTTTCTTTTTCCTCCGTCCAAATTCCCCCTGTAACGTGAGAATTGGAAGATTTTACATACACATACATAGAGATATACACATAAAACACAAAAACAAAAACGACAAAGAATAGCACCAAAAATTCCAGTAAATGTGGTTAACAGTATATCAAAAACAGTTAATTACAGATATAATACAAACATGTCAATGGAACACCACCACCACCACCGCCACCACCACCACCACCACCACCACCAACAACAACAAAACAACAACAACAAAACAACAACAACAACAACAACATATTTATTTACATGTCAAAATGACAAAACTTTCCATATAGAGGACGGTAGGCAATGAGGACTGCAGCATAAAAATGAGAGAGGGAAATTGAAAGTAGAGCGAACACAGAACAACACCGACTACAAGAAGAACACAGAAAACTGACAGCAATCAGAAAGTAGAAATTCATGTAGAGTAGCGTGGAGACTGAAATTGCGAAGGGATAAAAAAATAATTGTTATTATAGAGGCTATCACCCATTGCAATATTTCACGAAAATAAGCTTCATATACCTTAAAATTTGTTTTTAAAGTTCTTTGTTGAAAAAAATAAGTTTAAGAACTTTATTTAACAAATTATTGTTTTATGTTAAGAATATGAATGAGAAACTATTATTAAATGATATTTATTGGTTTATTAACTTAATATTTATTGGCTTATTCGTAAACTGAAAAACGTGTAAGCAGTGGTCCCCCCTCAAAAAAAAAAAGGATTAGAAGGATGTTGTCAAAGTTTACGTTAAGCCAATTTTTCTGGCCCGTCTGAGGTTACGTGATTTTAATTACACATATTTCCGCTATGTTTTTGGATGACATTTATTGTAATTCATTACCAGAAATTTATTCAATAATTCATATATTATTTACTTTATAAGCCATAACGAAAGCTTTCCATAAGCAGTAGTGTTTTGCAAGTCAGGCTTCAACATAAAAATCCTTAAATTTACAAACTAACCTTCACTGTAAGATATACCTAATTAAAACCCTGCCAAGAGACTGCATTCAAGCATTGTTCATACGGAAGTTGTCTGACACGGTAACAGTGGAGGTCATGACTGTTCTACGTATAAAACTGCTGTGTCAAACAATACCTTCTACATGACATGAAAATTTTATTTTATATTTTATTCTTATATTTTATATAAAGCCACGCATTTCAAACTATGCACTCAATGACGTAATACACAGACTGTACCTAGGCGTTATTTACGTTTAAAATGCCACTCGGTATCGCATAAAGTGCGCAAATTGTAGTTTATTAACGCCCATAAGTTCGGCCTTCCTTGCGTCAATGTGCGCCGGGATGGCTCTGTTGGTATAGCGACTCGCTAGGGGATAAGGTCCGGGGATCGAATTCCGGTAGAGGCGAGGTTTTTCATGCCGTCCAGACCGGTCCTAAGTTCCATCCAGCCTCCTGCACAATAGGTACCGGATATCTTTCTTGGGGGTACAGAGGCTGGGAGGTGGCCTTGGCCACCCACCCCCCAGCTAGCGCTTAGTTGAATGAAAGGGTACAGCTACGCCTGTATTATCCGTCTGAGTCTTTATGGCGCTGTCCTAGAGTGAAGTTTACCTTTACGTTCCCTGAGTCTGTTGCTACGAAACTCATAAATGATCAACAGCATTAGGTGCAGATATCTTGTACTGAATTTCGTTCAATCGGGCAATAAATATCAAAAGGTAGGTCATTTACTCCCCTAAGTAAAGTGTAATTTTCGCTTTGCCGATTTTTATGAAACTCAAAATCATTCATAAAAATATTTGCGTACTTCTGATGTACCAAATATTTTCCAAATCTGTTGAAAAATATAGAAAAAGCAGGCAAAGTTCCAGGTACGCCATTAGGTAAAGTATCGATACCAGTGCCCCGATTCTGACGAAATAAAAGGAACTCGATGCAATTACCTGAACGCCGTCTTTGCCGAATTTCACTCAAATCTGCCAAGAAGTAATGTCAATAACGATGGAAGTTCATTTGGCCTTCTAGCAAAGTACAACTCGTCGAGTCTATTTTAAAGAAACTCACGCATGCTTGGCCACATTTTGTGAAGAAATCCTGTACCCAATTTAATTAAATCGACAAATGTTTTCCTCGCTATTAGCAGGTGACAGAAAAGCGTGGTCTCCACAAAATGGGTCCTTTTCTGTTTCGTAAAGAGCGCTTAGAAAGGATAAATCTATGTAGAGTACAGGATAACGACATTACATTGTTACATACGACTGCACTGAGAACGGTTTACACGTCGAAACACGCATATTAGTAAATCCGCAAACTAGATTCAAGGCTTCTGGGGTATTACATCGTGTTAACCGGTAAAGAATTGCAGACGTTTCGGAAGAATATAATGCCCCCACCCACCATCAGAGTCAAGCAGTCCCAGAAGAAGACGCTTCTTAGACTCCTTGACTCTTAATATGGAGGGACGAAGCTCTTCCGAAAACTGTAAATAACTTGCCAATCGTCATGGCGTAATACCCCAGAAGAGTTCAATCTTCTCTTAAACGGCTGCGACAACCTCAAATTCGGCAGTAAGCGTAGGAGTGTTATCGGTAATGATCTGTAGACAAAATAGATTGCGTTAGGCGCAATTTCAAAAGCTACCATTACTTATAAAATAGATATACTTTTGCCAAGTCCATGAAAAAAGGAGACAGCAAACGGAACACAGAAAGAAGGGCACATTTGAATTGAAATATCAAGTCTTTGTCTACTGCCGGAAAGACTTTCAGTTACAAATCTACAAATCAGTGGGTCTGTCTAATTTCATAAAATTTTATGGTATCAGGACAGGTTGCCGCTCTACGAAAGAATATATATTCGACATTTAGTAAGATAAGACTCACTTCACACCACATTTGTCCCTAGTTAAAGAACCAAAAACAGTTGTTTAAAAGTTGGAGAATTACTCGTCAATGCAGCAGCAACCTTCACGAGTGAATTTTTATTTAAGTATTCTCAGAGCAAAGTGATGAAACGAAATTTTCTCCATGAATTCACATCAATGTGTCAGCAAGTTTATTATGACGAAACAGACACTTGTGGTGTAATAATGCATTTAATTCATGGGTCTTTAAGAAATGCTTTAAGTACAACACAATACGGACACACAAGGTTACAAGAAAAATAATTTGAAATTTCAAACTCTTTCTGGCTTAGAGTGCGAATTTTTCACAGAAACAAAATGACAAGAAAAACTTTAAAGACTAAAAAAGTGAAAGTAGTTTTCTACGCGATGCTCCCCGATTTCCGGAAGAACATTTCATTTTGGAAACTTCCCAAGGCTCTGCCCATTTGTCCTTCTGGCAATAGCAATGTGCAAATAAAGATGAATATGGAGGATTGGTAGAAAGCTAATGGCAAGGGAAAAGAGTAGTACAGGGAGAGAAAACTGTCCTACTGCCATTTGTGCACCACAAATCTCACAGAGACTGAACTGGGATCGAGTCCGAGGCTCCGCGGTAAGAAGCCGGTAACTGACCGCTTGAAATATGGCAAGACCCTTTAAGCTCAATGACATTTAAAAAGAATGAGTTCGTATCGCGCAGTAAACACACTCCATCTCGGTTATAAAAGCCAGTCAGTTAATGCTGTGTAGAGAAATAATCGCTGTTTTTTCTGAGATCCTTACAGATCACATAAATACGTAGAAATTTTATATCCTAAGCCTGGTTATATATAAAGGAAACGGTGGACTTTTAACGGTTTATCATTAGACTAAAGAGATATGTAAAAAGACAGCGCAATTAATTCTTTAAGACAGACATACACAATTTAGATAAAAAAAAAGTTTCACGTGCTTACTAATGTTAAGATGAAGCAAAAGAATAACTGAAAATAAAAAAAAAGTAGGCTTTTACCTACTGTATAAATTAGTTTAAATTAATTATATTCATAATTCATTACAGCAAGGTCATATATTTTAACTGTACCCCCGTCTATTACAATTAACTTCTGAAATTTAAATTTCTTATGACGTATTATCGACAGACGGTTGATATTAAACAGAAATGTGGTATTATAATTTTACGGTGTTTTGGTTACGCCAGAATGAACTCTAAGGAAATCCACACAGCTGCGTCTGTCTTGAGAAGCTAGTAGTTCCTCATCTACCCAAGAATTTCCCCGAATTTTATTAAACCCAAAGGTTCATCACCGTGTTCACAAGAGGCACTGGAACATATCCTAAGCCAGACGAATCCACACGAACTCCATATTATACACTTCCTGAATGTGCAGTATCATGTTACCTTAACTGTACTTTAACAGCTTTTACGGACCATTCCTATACAGATAATAGAACACACAACAACGAATTAAATTTCAACCTTGAGATAAAATCACTGGCCTGTTTACTGTTGTCCTGTGGGTGAAATGCCAGTTAATGTCAAATACACATGTAGTGCTACGGAAAATGAGTGTAGTGAGTATGGCACTTAGAACGAAAAGTTTGGTTACATAAATCTGATATTTATGCTTTGTTTTCCCTACAAATAAAATTATTTCTGACGCCGAACAAATACACACAAAATAAAAATCTCTTCTCTAAACCTAACGTTGGCGATGACCTGGGCAATTTGCGCGCTGCTACTTGGAATTTTTATTTTTTATTTTTTAAAAGTAGCTGGCAAATTTGCCTTCTGAATTCCAGACATTGAATATTTTAGTCATATAATTAAAACGCGTATAATATTTATAGTTGCCGGAAAGATATTAAGATATTAATAATTAATACCAAATAATATTAGTGCAGAAAGAATGTAGTATGGGTCTCTTACTGGATAATACGTTTCGAAGCAATGATTTTATGATATTAATAAAGTACTTTAAGTTCTTTAAGGCCATAAACCTGTTTTTAAGAGACCAATCTACTTAAAATATGAAAACTTCATAACGAAATCTACCACAGTGTCTGATATTGACACGCTGCACTGCCAAATTCACTAATAGGTTGCAACACAGTCTGCATGTTACAAGCCGTGTTGCGTGAAATCACAAAGTGAGTCCTTGTCAGTACATGAGACTGTAAGAAATTCTTCTCCAAAGAAATGAAAAGTGAAGTGTTGGAACCTCTGAAGCATTTTTCAGTTTTAAAATGGAAAAACTGAAAGAAGAATATTTGTACGACAGGGATGGTAACACTGAAATTCGCAACGAAAACAACACGACTCTGTACACTCCGCCATCGGGTCTTTTCTTTGCCAGTTTGAACCACAGCAAGGCAGAACCATCAACATTAGGGCCCACAGTGTTGCCAGCGTATCAAAGAACGTGTGATGCTACACCCAATGACGCTACATCACAAGACACACTGGCCTTAGTACAATTATCACACTCATTCCTTTACCTACTGTAATCATACAAGAAAACACCACAACACCATTACCAAAAAGACAAACTGAACACTCACGCATATAATTACCCATGTTATGAGTTAGCTTTTTGAAATTTGCACAGAATTTCAGCGAGTTGTGACCTGCAGCCCCCATTCTCAAGTCCCAAGCCGTAGTGCTTAATAACATATGTCTCATTTTTACCATCAATCCCTTCCCTTAACGTGTTTCCTCCCCATATTGCCTGTCACCTGATCCTACCCCATGTACATCCCATTGTAGCCTCTCGGAGTTCGCAGCTACACGCATCTTTACTGTGAAATACGGAAGAGTAAAATAATGTTTTCAACAATATCTTTTTACATGCAGAGACGAAGTGTGAACCTTGAGCTATAGAAGGTGATTCAGGAGGAAAGGTCAATATTTTTTGAGGCGATTGTCTAGGTCAGTGTTTCTCAATCTTTGTGAGACCGCGGCCCGGTAAATTCCTTTTTTAAAACACTAGAGCCCGGTCCCAACAAATTAATTCATAAATAAATTCCCAAATTTTTAACTTCGTACGTTAAACTAACATAAGTATTAATAATTAATTATGGCATAATCATAAAGAGTATTAGTACACTTATGTATATGGTGTGGCATGTTGGCAAATATAAAATTACATTTAAATTATTTATCAATCACCGGACTAATGAAATCTTGGTCACCGACATTTGCTACACTGATGTTATTTAGGCGTTCTGGGTCTAAGCTTTTCGACACATTCAAGAATATTATTCTCCTCAGAATATTTCCACTATAAAATATTTATTCATAAAAATGCTTAGAAAACTAAAATGACAAATTCCAGGAGAGCTTCTCGCGGCCCGGTATAATTGATGCCAGGGCCTGGTACAGGCCGCGGGCCGGCGGTTGAGAAACACTGGTCTAGGTCATTGTGAGAAAAAGTTCAAACACACATGTGTGAAACATCGATGGTTACCGGGATAGAGCTTTTTGAATCTTCGCACAAGAGTTTCAAAGTGCATCGGGGTTGATGGTGGGATTTTCGAACATTAATTGCAACTGTAGCAACTTCGTCACGTCTGTGTAACAAATTTGTTATTTAAACGTTAAATAAACATTAAAATAAAATTAACAGTAAGTAATTTCTCTTTCTTTCTTACCACTTGTCATGCTCTGGTATTTGCAGATTCAAACAGCTCTGCCTCGGTAACCATTCAGAGTTAGGCACATGTTCATACGAACGTTTTTTTGTTTCATAATGACTGACAATATAATCTCCCAACATAATGATTTTTCCTCATAAATCACCCTGCAGATACTTCATTACACTTTAAAAATCTTTTCAGTTCAGTACTAGGCTACGGGCTGGATAAAGATTTGGTACCCTGCAGCAGCATTGACATATCTCCTCTCCACAACGTTCAGTGCAGTTCAGGGCCCACCCATTATCCTATCCAATTGCTGCCGGGATTTTCTCAGGCGGCAAACCGAGCTATGAGTGAAGCAGACCACCTGTCAACTTCCAGGACTAAAGTTACATGAAGCCCTTCTTCCACTTCTGCGCAACTTCATGGCATAATACTGCTAATATCGTAAACTAGGGATAATATTTTAAGTATCGTTTCGAAAAACCAAGCTTGTGCAATATAAATCTTTATAACATTTCCGTGTCCATCGGCTACCATGTGAAACGTTCTGCTTACAAACAACGCGCCCCCTGTGCAAGTTTCAAGCTCAGACACTGACAAGTGTAGGTTCCTGCCATCAATCAATCTATCAATCAATCAATCAATCGCTGTAGTTACCAACTGTAAGCAGTTTAATATTACTGTAAAACTGAATACCCTACCTCGCCTTCCGCTCTTTTCTTTTGGAGTTCCTTCTGCTTGGCATATTCCTCGGCGATCCGAGCCTCAATGGCCGCCAGCGATTCCCGAGTGAAAGGACGGAACAAACGATGTTCTTCCTCTGACAGAGACGACGAGTCGTCGGACATTGCTGCTTGTGTCGGTGCTGGTGCTGATGCCGCTGCTTGTCTTCTTGATACTGAGTGCAAGTCCCGACTGCTAACACTCCTCGTTCTCCAGGATGTTGACAGCGACGACGGCGGTCAACTGCTCTACCTGCAGTTCCCTTGCCGACGGCGCCTGTCGAAGCTGCTCTCCCTTCTGAAGACGCAGCTCCTCTTCTAGACCGTATCCGATGGTGGAAGATGTTTCTTCTTGCTCTGCAGTTACGGAGGTGATGGTGTTGATGGTAGTGATGCTGGTGGTTGCTGGTGCAGCGGGGACCAGGAGGCTGAAGAGGGCCCGTGATGAGGCAGCGGGGAACGATTGGGGGGTGAACCAGAAGGACGGCAAGGCCAATTCTTTCATGTCCGAGCTGCGAAAGAAAGCATATCTTTACTAAACATTACAATTCTGAAAAAAAAAGTTAAATGGTCATACACCTATATTATGTCAAGTAATGTGTTGTATTTCGCTACGCCGTCAATGAATAAAACTTTGAAGACTAAAAATAACCCAAATTATATTTAAAGATTCAGTCCGTACCGCGCAATAAACACACTCCGTCTCGGTTATAAAAATCAACCAGTTAATGCTGTGTAGGGAAGTAATCGCTGTTTATTCTGAGATCCATAAAAGGCAAATAAGTACACTGTGTGGGCAGAACGTAGAATTTTCTTATATTAAACCTGGTGATATATAAAGTAACCACCAGACTACGGTAAATAGTCACTAAAAACAGAGTGTATACCAGAGAAGAACGTATTTGTGTTTGTGTTTTGTGTGTGTTTTTGAGAGAGAGAGAGAGATGGTTTTAACGACCTCCTATTAGTGTTTTTACGGTGCCACGTGAGTTTCAGGGAGACGTTTCGCTGCATAGTAGAACGATGGACAATGAAGGGGTTAGTGACAAAGTGTGAAATCGCCAATTCCGTTTGGACAACAAAAAAGGAATTGGGGGCAAACGGAAGTCCACTCATACACCTGAAAACATTACACTTTTCTACTAATCGCTTGACTGTCTATCGTTCTGAACTTTTCTTTAGTCAAACCTCGCTTTGTTCTCACGTTTTACCACAACAGCTCTGCCAGTTTCATGAAACCTTTTCATACAAAACACACACTCTTCTGTAGCACACGCCATATTGCGTGCGATTGCTTGTGGAATGAGCCGCAGGTGGGAAGCACTGTTCAATACAAAATCTCCCAGCTCAGAGACATACTATGACATCAAATTTATTAACTTTAGTGTAGGTATTTGTCCATCCCAGTAGACGTGCGGCCTAAGGCGTAAGTCTACGGCCGCTCGACTGCCGCGATCGTGCGTTCGAATCCCACCGGGGGCATGGATGTTTATTATGAGTGTTTTGCGTTGTCAGGTAGAGGTCTCTGCGACGGACTGATCACTCGTCCAGAGGAGCCCTACCGACTGTGGCGCGTCGTTGTGTGTGCTCAAGAAACCTCGTAGGCGAGGAATTTATTGCCACGATAGAGTGCCGCAAAATACAAACCCACAATGGGTTGTAGCTCCATTAAAAAAAAGTTTAGGTATTTAAAATTTATGCATCTTAAATTAAGATCTTATAGTTGGTATATCGGTTGAGATTTGAAAGCATAAGTCCCACACACAGGCATGTAACACTTTCGGTACCTATATCAGGGTTACACAAATCCTGGGCGCCTGAAATTTGTTTATCTTCAGTATGGAACTTCCTTCGTATCTTCCCTTCGGCGCTTAGAATTGTGACGATGCTCTTAGATCCTGGGAAAATATCTGCAAACCTGACCTAACGTCTTCGTTGAGAGGATGAAGGATAACAGGAAGCCACACAGTGATGAGCGCCTACTGTGGTGCTACGTCTCTACTGTATTACATTTACAATTTTATTTACGTTTTCAAGACATTAACGACTGATAGTGGAAGTCGCCCCGAAACGTCCCTACTTCCGGCGAGGGAAGGGCAGTGTTTTCTGCAACATGGCACGAAGTAACTCCTAATGCAGCCGTTTTTGGAGATCGCGAAAGAAAGCTTCAATTACCCGTCTATTTCCTCGTCGGTCTGTCCGTCCATATGTTCCAACTCTGGAACGGTTAAAACCCCTGATGCCGAGCGAATTTCGAGACAGACCGAGGAAAACAACGAAACCCTTCAAGTCAGGAAATCCTTTTCCTGGTCCGGAATCGAAACTGTAATATCCAAGAGTGCAAATCAGAAGCGGTACCAGTTTAGCCAACATTTTCGACGTTCCAAATAAGATCGGCCACGATCAAAATGTGTCACCGTAATATCGCCAATGAACTTGGCACTGCTCATTAATGTCGGACCCATAGAAGTTCATCGACTTTGCGTCCTCTTGCGTTTCATCATGTCGTTCAGTTCCATGTCTCTTTGTGTCCCGCATGTTATAGCGCGCTGAGAGAACTCGATTTATTCCCCACAGCCTCAGCGAAACTTCTGTGCGATATCAAACAGGACTGCACCTGCCACAATTTGGTCCCGCTTGGCATATCTGAGAGCGGTCGGCGCTCGAACATAACAGAGCAACGGCTGCGCATCAGTCATTTTACTGATTAGAAGCATTTTATTTTAGAGACGTTCCACACACACACACACACACACACACCACACACCACACACCACACACAC
>JGI20166J26741_10780004_pt1 | contig 15106 bp, 2 predicted proteins | sample TergutCu122P5_FD_26741 | JGI IMG/M metagenome (IMG submission 26741)
TGTGCGCCGCTGCGCGGCTAATGCATAATGAAAAATGTAGAATGAATAATGTGGCGGCGAGGTGGCGGCGGTGGGTGGGTTTCATGGTGCGAGGACGTGGATTTTGGGACTCGGGACTCGGGACTTGAGACTCGGGATAGTGGGTGGAGAACTTGGGACTGGCAAGGCTTCGCCTCGTCCGGCGGATGAAATACGCCGCTCCGCTAGAAATCGAAGGTGGTCGTGAGGCTTATCTGGCGCGGGGGGTTCAGGTAGACGCGCTGCAGTTCGGTGCTGCCGTCGTTGTAGAAGTTCTGGCGGCCTTGGGTCACGGTGTCGCTGTTGAAGATGTTCGAGACGTTCAACTGGACGGTCGCGTTTATGCGGCCGCCGAGGAGTTTGAAGCGGTAGGAGGCGTTGGCGTCAAAGAAGAGGAGGGAGGTGCCGATCATGGTCGGGGCGTCGTCGCGGTAGACGCGGTCTGGGAGGAAGATGGTGATGGAGCCGTTGCTGTTGGCGGGGATGCGGGGGCCGCTTTGGAAGCGCATGCCGCCGCCGAGGTTCAGTCCCTTGAGGGCGCCGTGGAGGAATTTGTATCTGCCGGAGAAGTTGAACTTGTATTTGCGGTTGCCCAGGGAGTTGGAGCGGCTGTCGTGGCCGGTGATTTGGGATTTGTCGTTGTTGGCGTAGGTGTAATAGTCCCAGTGGCCGTTGTTCACCATTTTGTCATACACGGCGATTAATTGGTTGTGGAGGGTGGTGATGAGGGCGTCGCGTTTGAGGGGGTCGGTGAGTGTGTTGGCCATGGCGTCCCAGACGGGGGCTTGCTGGCTGTAGAATTTGAAGATTTCGGGGCCGACGTTGGCGCGTTCCTTGGTGGTGGTGGAGAAATTGGCGGTGAAGGTGATGGCCTTGGAGGGGTTGCCGCTGAGGCTGACTTCCCAGCCTTGGGAGACGGTGTCGCTGGTGGCGCCGTTGTAGGCGGGGCGCGTGGCGGCCTCCTGCGAGGTCATGAGGCCGGCGTTAACGAGGGCGTTGTAGATATTGAGGAGGTTGTCGCTGCCGAGGTTGCTGGAGTCGATGCCGTTGTTGCCGTTGGGGGTGATGTTGGCGTTGCCGAGCTGGCGGGTGTCGTAGTGGGAGAGGCGGAGGATGAGTTTGTCGTTGTTGAGGATGTCGACGCGCAGGCCGTATTCGAGGGTGGTGCCCTTGGGCATGGGGCCGGGGCGTCCGTTGGGGAGGATGTTGATGGTGAGGTTGGGGGCGCCGACGTTGTCGCTGTAGTTGAAGAGGGGGGAGAAGCGCTCGATGTGGCCGACGATGCCGGCGGTGTAGGTGCGGGGGTGATAATAGGCGGTGTCGTAGTCGCCGAGGATGGCTTCGCCGAAGATGTTTTGTTTGCTGAGAACGCGGGGGTCGTTGAGGTTGAGGATGCGGGCGGGGACGAGGGTGACGGTGCCGGTGGCGGGGTCGGTGACGCGGATGCTGTTGCCTTGGTCGGTGAACTTGATTTCGTCGAGGCGGGCGCCGAGGGTGGTGACGAGTTTGCCGCGGAACCAGTAGTCCTGGGCGACGAGGGCGTAGCTGTTTATGTATTGGATGTTGTGGTAGTCGCTGTTGGTGCGGCTGACGTAGCCGGCGCGGTAGGTTTTGTCGCCGATGGTGAAGGTGGGGACGGGGGGGCGGCCGTCGCCGGCGTAGTAGTTGGCGAAGTCGCCGAGGGCGAAGTAGTGGCGGCGCCAGACGTCGTTGGCGTCGCCCTCGGGGGTAGGGTTGCTGGTGCCGAGCCACGAGCCGTCGGCGCCGATGTTGGAGTAGCTGGTGTTGATGGAGACGTTGTTGTCGTCGATCCAGATTTCGTTTTTGTCGATGAAGAGTTGCTCGATGCGGGAGCGTTCGACGAGTGCGGAGACGCGGTGGCGGCTGGCCCACCATTTGCTCTTGCCGAGGTCGAATTGGGTGACGGCGGTGAGGTGGAGGACGTCGTTGGCTTCGTAGTAGGTGTTTATATACCAGTTGTCCTCCATGTAGAGCTGGTTGACGCGAGGGTTGGGGATGCGGTTGTTGATGTTGTAGGGGCCGGCGGGGCTCATGAGCTGGTTGGGGTCGGCGTAGAGGACGCCGCCGCGGCTTTCGGTGCTGCTAGGGCTGAGGAGGAGGACGTCGTTGTTGTTGTGGGCGTAGACGAACTGGAAGTCGACGGGGCCGGCGCGCTGGTCGACGGAGATGTGCCAGCTTCGGAAGGATTGTTTTTTGGAGGCGCCGGGGCCGGCGATGTTGACGTCGTAGGGGGCGAGGCTGGAGGGGAGGCGGATGGCGTTGCCGCCGGTGATGTCGACGTTGCGGGTGTTGGTGGAGATGTAGGTGGTGTTGTCGTTGGTGATGATGCCGTCCTCCTGCCTGAAGACGTAGTGGTTGGAGTTGTTGTTTTGGAGGAGGAGGCCGTAGGGAACGGGGCCGACGCCGGAATAGGTGGGGCGTGCGGGGAGCCAGGCGGTGATACCGTCGGCGGCGTTCCATCCGAAGAGGCGGCTGGTGTTGTTTTTGCCGCCTTCGTAGTTGGCGGTGATGGTGGTGTTTTTGAAGGGGCGGTAGGTGATGGCGGGGGTGATGCGCTTGGTGTTGCTCCAACTGTATTTGCGGTAGCCGGGGTTGTCCTGGTAGACGGTGTCGAGGCGGAGGGCGAAGGTCTTGGGGATGAGGACGACGTTGTAGTTCAGGACGAGGCGTTCCTGGGGGATGGTGGAGCCGTCGTTGAAGGTGCCGATGCGGTTGGAGATTTTCAGGGTGTTGCGCTGGAGGTTGGCGCGGTTGGAGTGGTAGAGGATGGTGCCGCCGGGGGAGCCGAGGCCGTAGAGGATGGAGTTGGGGCCGCTGGCGACTTCGATGCGGTCGACGTTGTAGCGGTCGCTGGGGATGGAGGTGCGGACGTAGTCGCGCATGATGGCGGCGGGCAGGCCGCGCATGCGGAACTGGTAGTCGGTGACGGAGGCCCAACTGGAGGGGTTGTCCTGGAAGTTGCCGTCGTCCTGGAAGTCGGCCTCGACGTTGGTGGCGTAGTTGAGAACGTCTTGAAGGGTGGAGGCGCCGATGTCGTCGAGAAATTCGTTGGTGAAGACCTGGATGGAGGCGGCGGTGTCCTTGAGTTCGGTGTTGAGGCGGGAGCCGGAGGAGGTGTTGAAGGCGGAGTAGCCTTCGTCTTTGTCGCTGGAGACGATGAAGGGGGAGAGTTGGACGACTTCGTCGTCGGATTTTGGATTTTGGATTGCGGATTTTGGATTGACGGAGGGCGCTGCCGCGCCGGTGGCGGTGGGGGTGGTGCCGGTGGTGGCGGGCTGCGGGATTTGCGGCTGGGGGAGGGCTTGCGCGGCTGCGCGACCAAGGAAGAATGCGGAATGGAGAATGAAGAATGCGGCGGCTAGGCGGAGGAGCGTGGCGGTGTGTGTGCGGGTTTTCATGGGAAAATAGGGAATGGGAATGGGAGATATGGGAGTGATGGGAGTGATGGGAATTTCAGGTTTTCAGGTCTTCAGGTTTTCAGAACTTTTTCTACCAACCGTGCCTGATGCCGAAGTTCACGCCCCAGGGTTTCACGTAGTAGTGGCTTTGGGCGGCTTCGTAATCGATGTAGAGCTGGGTGTTTTTCGTGAAGAGCCAGGCGACGCCGCCGCCACCGTCGACGGTCTCGCCTTTGAGGGCGGGGGTGAATTGGGCGAGGTCGCCGCCGGAGGCGGGGGCGGCGATGACTTGGCCGTTGTTCATCCATTGGTGGCCGTAGTGGAATTTCAGGTAGATGCTGAAGCGGCCATAGTGGTCGGTTTCGAAATCGCGTCCGAGGCGGAGGCCGGCGCGGGCGCGAGTGGCGGAGCCGGGGGACTGGCTGACGGCGATGCCGCTGTCGGTGGCGTAGGCGGTGGCGGCAATGGTGGTGAGGGCGACTTGGGCCTGGGGTTCGAGGTAGAGGCCGCCGCCGATGTCGATGCTGAGGCCGGTTTCAAGGGAGGCGCCCATGGCCCAGTTGTGATAGCGGGCGGCGGTGGTTTCGCCGTTGGGGGCGGCGGCGTTGAAGCGGTTCTTGAAGTTGTTGAACTTGGCAATGGCGTCGAGATACCAGCCGCCGGGGGTGGTGATGGTGGCGTAGACGCCGGCGAAGGCGCTGTCGGAACGGGCGTCGCCGTCGGCGGAGTAGTCGCGCTGGGAGTTGCCGTAGCCGGCAAAGGCGCCGAGGTAGAGGGCGGTCGCGTCGCCGTCGGGGGAGCTGGTGGATTTCCAATCGACGCCGGCTTCGCCCGCGTAATGGGTTTCGCCGAAGGGGGAGCCGGTGAGGTTGGCGTTGAAGTTGAGTTTTTCGCCGTAGCCGCGGAGCCAGGCGGCGGCTCCGCCGCCGGAGTTTCTAGTTCCTAGTTCCGAGTTTCTAGTTTCAAAATGCAACTCGCCGAGGCGTTGGGTAAGGCTGTCGAGTTCGGCGAACCAGCTTGAGGGGAGGGCTGAGGCCATTGACTTGATGAACTGGGCGGAGTTGCTGAGGGCGCCGGTGGTGCCGATTTGGATGGTGGTGGCGTCGGGGGTGGTGGTGGCGGTGACGGTGTAGATGAAGAGGTCGCCGGGGCCGCCAATGGTGGGGGTGAGGAGGATGAAGTTGTCGGTGGCGGGGGCGCCGGTGGAGGGGGAGTGGAGGAGTTCGAGGGTGGCGCGTGGTTGGTTGGAGAGCGCGCCGTAGTTGGTGACGCTGACGTTGAAGGTGCCGGAAACGGGGGCGCCGGTGATGACGAGGCGGTCGGCGCGGCCGAGGGCGAGGTTGGTGTTGAGATAGAGGTTGGCGGGGCCGGTGCCGGCGTTGGCGAGGGTTTTGAGGGTGGCGGTTTTGAAGGCTTGGGCTTGCGTGCCGGTGGAGCCGGAGGCGATGGTCGAGGTGTTCATCAGGAAGGCGAGGGTGGCGTTGTTGTCGAGGGTGACGTCGCCGAGGGTCTGGTTGGCGGCGCCGAAGATGAGCGAGCCTTTGTCAATGGTGATGGCGGAATCGGGGCAGAAGCTCACGTTGGGGGAGTAATTGTTGCCGATAACGATGGCGGTGGTGGCGCCGGTGACGTTGACGGCGGCGATGTCGCTTTTGGCGGCGGCGAGGATGTATTTGCCGTTGGTGACGGCGAGGGTGCCGCCGCCGGTGAAGGCGGTGGTGAGGTTGGTGCCGGTGGTGAGGACGGTGAAGGGCTGGTTGTTGATGTAGCCGATGACGGGGCTTTGGGTGGCGGCGGTGGCGGCGAGTTCGATGACGGCGCCGGGGGCGACGGCGACGGTGCCGGTCGCGGGCAGGCTGGTCTGGCCGCTTTGGGCGATGAAGCGGCCGGCGTCGACGTTGAGGCCGAGGGGCTGGAAGGCGCCGGTGAGGGTGAAGGTGCCGGAGCCGGCCTTGGTGAAGATGGCGGTGTAGGCGGCGGCGGTGACGCCAACGGGGCGGTTGATGGCCGCCCAACTGGTGCTCACGCCGTCGTCGACGATGACGGTGCCGGTTTGGGCGCGCAGCTCGATGTTTTTGGTGGTGGAGATTGGCGTGCTGATTTCGAGGTTGCCGCCGTTGAGGACGACTTTGTTGCCGATGCCGGCGGTCATGTTGCCGAACTGGGCGGGGTTGGTGAGTTGGAGAACGCCGCCGTCGATGCGGACGATGCCGGTGAAGTCGTTGGCGGTGTTGCCGAGGACGGCGGTGCCGGACCCGGCGTTGACGGCGACGTGGAGTCCGCCGGTGAGCGCGGGCGCGAAGGTGCCGGAGTTGTTTATGTGGATGATGTCGTTGATGCCGGTGATGACGCTGGTGGCGGCGGCGTCGCCTTGGATGAGGCGGACGCCGGCCCAGTCGCTGGCGGCGGCCTCGGCGACGGTGGCGGGGGTGGAGCCGAAGGCGACGGTGCCGCCGTCGATGAGGACGTTTTGGGTGACGAGGGCGGCGAGGCTGTAGCCGGGGATGGTGATGGCGCCGAAGTTGTAGGGGACGGAGGTTGTGGAAACGTCGATGTTGCTGTAAATCGAGATGGCGGGGATGGCAAAGGTGAAGCCGGGCGCGGTGTAGGTGGCGCTGGGGATGACGGTGGGCGAGCCGGCGATGGTGACGGTGCAACTGGGGATGACGGCGGGTTGATAGGCGGTGTAGGCGACGCCGGGGATGCTGAAGGTGCCGGTGGTGATTGAGATGTCGGTGTTGATGGTGAGGCCGACCGTGGCGTAGGTGCCGCCGGGGTAGACGAAGGTTTGGCCGGAGACGGTGAAGGTGCTGCTTGGAAGGATGATGGTGGAGCCGGAGTTGCTGATGGCGGCGTCGCCTTTGAGGGTGACGACGCCGCCCGTGGTGTAGCCGGAGGCGCCGGCGAAGCGGACGGTGCCTTCGGTGGCTTGCGTGGCGCCGGCGTTGAGGAAGGGGCCGGTGCCGGAGAAGCGGAGTTCGCCGTCGCCGGTCTTGAGGATGCCGCCGGGGCCGGCGAGCGCGCCGGCCAGGGCGAGGGTGTCGCCGGCGGCGATGGGGGCGTTGACGAGGCCGTTGAGCGTGGCCGCGCCGGCGATGATGCCCGTGCCGGCGAGGGTGGAGTCGGCGGCGATTTGGAGGTTGGAGGCGTTGAGGACGCCGCCGGTCATTTGGAGGGTGGCGGCGGCGGCGAGGGTGGAGAGGCCGCCGGCGCTGGTGGTGCCGCCGATGGCGAGGACGCCGGCGGTGAGTTCGATGCCGCCGAGGAAGTGGTTGTCGTTGTTGGCGAGGGTGAGGGTGCCGGTGTTGGTTTTGTAGAGTTTGCCGGTGGTGGCGCCGGCGTTGAGGATGGAGCCGCTGAAGACGCTGGCGGCGTCGGTGGCGAGGGGACCGCCGGTGAAGAGGTAGCTGGTGGTGCCGTTCACATACATGTCGGAGGCGATGACGCCGGCGTCGGCGATGGTGATGGTGGTGGTTGCGACGGGGACGATTTGGGGGTCGGTGAAGTAGACGCGGTCGCCATTGCCGAAGACGGTGGTGGTGCCGGTGGGGTTGGCGACGGTGTCGGTCCAGTCGGACTTGGTGAGCGCCCAGGTGTTGTTGGTGGTGCCGGTCCAGTAGAGGATGCGGGAGATGTCGCCGGCGCCGATGAGGAGGAGGTCGTTGCCGCTGGTGGCGAGGGTGGCGTTTTGGCGGGCGTCGGGGTATTGCTGGACGCCGTCGATGGTGAGGTTGGTGTTGGGGGAGAGGGCGGCGAGGTTGCCGAGGTTGAAGGTGCCGGATTGGAAGGAGGCGAGGTTGATGATGGTGGTGCCGGTTTGGGCGAGGGTGCCGGCGACGAGGAGTTTGTCGCCGAGGGCGGCGTAGTTGAGGATGGCGGCGTTGCCGAGGGCGAGGTTGCCGGCGATGGCGAGGGTCTGGCCGGGGGCGGCGCCGAGGCCGATTTGGATGGCGGCGGCGGGGTCGGCGTCGACGCTGCCGGCGATGGTGCCGGAGCCGCCGAGGGTGGCGGCGGGGGCGATGTGGGTGGTGGCGGAGCCGAGGGTGGTGTTGGCGAGGAGGAGTTCGCCGGCGGCGACTTCGGTGTTGCCGGTGAAGGCGGCGGCGGTGGCGGCCAGGGTGAGGGCGGCGGTGTTGGTTTTGACGAGGGCGCCGGTGCCGGTGATGGGACTGGCGTAGGCGGCGTCGGCGGGTTGGTCGAAGATGAGGGTGCCGTTGTCGGTGATGCCGGCGGGTCCGGTGGCGAGGCTGGCGGCGTTGCCCACGAGGGCACCGGTGTGGATGATGATGCCGCCGGCGAAGTTGTTGGCGGCGCCGGCGCCTCCCGCCGTGTTGGCGAGGGTGAGGGTGCCGGTGTAGTCGAGGGGGGTGATGGCGGAGGCGTTGGCGGAGGCCTTGGCGCCGAGGACGAGCTGGCCGGTGGCGGCGGGGGCGCCGGCGAGGTCGCTGGCGCCGGTGGCGGTGGCGGTGAGGGGGTTGCCGGTGATGGTGTAGTTGGCGCTGCCGCTGACGGACATGGCGGCGAGGGTCACGCCGCCGACGCGGGCGACGTTGATGGTGGCGGAGGCGATGGCGGCGGGGGTGTCGGCGAGGTTGACGATGTCGCCGGTGTGGAAGCTGGTGGCGGTGGCGGCGGTGGTCCAGGTGTTGTAGCCGGTCCAGGAGCCGGCGGTGGCGGTGGCGGCCCAGGTGAGGACGGAGTTGCCGCCGAGGATGCCGGAGTAGACGAGTTGGAGGGTGGTGGCGTCGGGGGAGAGTTGGAGGGTGAAGCCGTCGAGGAGGGGGTTGAGGAGGGTGAAGGTGTTGGGGGAGGTGAAGAGGCTGGCTTGGGCGGTGGCGACGGGGCCTTTCAGGGAGATGAGGTTGTAGGTGTCGCCTGGGTTGGCGGCGAGTGTGTCGAGGCCTTGGAGGGCGAGGTTTTGGGTCCAGCCGTTGGGGGTGAAGACGGCGGAGGAGCCGACGCCGGTGGCGGTGAGGGTGAGGACGGCGTAGCCTGTGGCTCCCGCGCCGGCAGTTGTGGCGGCGGTGAGGTCGAGGGCGAGGGTGGCGTTGGTTCCGAGGTTGATGGTGTTGAGGTTGATGAAGTTGCCGCCGCCGGCGGAGAGGGTGGCGGGGTCTTTGAGGACGAAGTTGGCGACGCCGCGGGGGGCGCCGGAGATGGTGTCGGTGTTGAAGAGGCCGCCGGCGGCGACGGGGACGCCGTTGTAGGAGGTTTCGCCGGCGCGGTAGAGGTGGAGGGTGCCTTCGTTGATGGTGTAGGTGATGGAGGCGCCGGAGGGGGAGGCGTTGGCGGGGCGGCTGCTGCCGGTGCCGGCGAGGTTCCAGGTGCCGGGGCCGGTTTTGAAGAGGACGTCGGCGGAGGTGTTGGCGAGGTAGAAGAAGATGGGGTCGCGCATGTCGAGCAGGCCGCCTTCGCCGACGTTGATGGTGACGTTGATGTTGTAGTTGTTGACGACGTAGAGGCCGGAGGGGGCGCCGTTGGCGATGTTGCCGGCGACGAGGGAGGTCTGGCCGGGGGAGACGTTCCAGGTGAGGGTGGAGTTGTTGCCGGCGATGTAGAGGGCGCCGCCGAGGGTGCCGGCGCGGTTGTTGATGAAGGAGACGTCGGTGAGGGTGGTTTTGGTGAGGTAGGTTTGTGGGGAGCTGGCGTAGAGGCCGGCGTAGGCGCCGCCAAGGGAGGCGGAGGTGTTGCCTTGGAAGAGGGTGTTGGCGATGTTGACGATGGCGGTGGTGCTGACGTAGATGGCGCCGCCGCCGTTGGCGCCGGTGGCGACGTTGTTGATGAAGGTGGAGCTGTTGATGACGAGGCCGTTGGCGGCGGTGGAGACGTCGATGATGGCGCCGCCGTTGGCGGCGGTGTTGGAGTCGAAGAGGGTGTTGTTGATGTAGAGGGCGCCGCCTTGGTTGGCGATGGCGCCGCCGGCGCCGGTGAGGAGGGGGGAGGTTTTGTTGTTGACGAAGACGCTGTTGGAGACGCTGAAGGTGCCGGTGGCGGCGGCGATGGCGACGGCGCCGCCGTTGGTCTGGCCGGTGGCGCCCTGGCTGTTGTTGATGAAGACGGCGCTGTCGACGGTGGCGACGGAGTTGGCGCCGGCGAGGTTGATGGCGCCGGCGCGGCCGCCGTTGGTGGTGTTGGAGTCGAAGAGGAAACTGCCGCCGGCGGAGGCGAGGGGGAGGGTGGCGCCGGCGCCGACGGTGATGGCGCCGCCGCCGGTGCCGCCGGTGGCAAAGGTGGCGGTGTCGGTGCTGCGGTTGATGGCGAAGATGGCGTTGGTTTGGGAGATGATGGTGAGGTTGGTGTTGGGGGCGAGGATGAGGCGGTTGTTGCCGGCGTAGTTGTCGTTGTAGGCGAGGAGGCCGGCGACGAGGAGGGTGGCGGCGCCGATGCCGGTGATGTTGAGGCGGTCGAGGGTGGGGATGCCGAGGTTGGCGTTGTTGGAGACGCGGAGGGCGCCGCTGTTGATTTCAATGCCGGCGGTGAAGTTGTTCGGGCCGGCGAGGCCGGTGAGGTCGAGGGTGCCGGTGAAGGCGGTGTTGGCGGCGGCGGAGGTGTCGGGGGCGGTTTTGCCGAGGACGAGTTTGCCAGTGGCGACGCCGGTGCCGGCGAGCACGCCGGCGGAGGCGGTGGTGACGAGGGCGCCGGGGCCGGCGAGGGCGTAGGAGGCGGTGCCGCTGACATACATGCCGGCGAGGGTCGCGGTGGCGGCGAGGGTGATGGGGGTGGCGGTGGCGCCGGAGCCGGAGAGGTTGACGATGTCGGCTTGCACGAAGGCTTTGGTGGCGGTGGCGCTGGCGACAAACCAGTTGGCGGAGGCGAGCCAGGTTGAGTTGCCGGTGGCATTGGTCCAGGTGAGGACGTTGTTGGCGGCGAGGGGCATGGTGGCCAGGGTGAGTTGGAGCAGGCCGCCGTTGATGGCGAGGGTGTAATCGGTGACGGGGGTGAGGAGGTTGCCGCCGTAGTTGATGCCGAGGAGGGTGGGGTTGAGGCTGGCGAGGCCGGCGGCGGCATTGATGAGGGTGTAGGTGCCGATGTTGAGGGTCGTGAAGTTGAAGGTGCTGGTGCCGGTCTGGCTGAGGGCGCCGGCGACGAGGAGGGTGTTGGTTGGGTTGGTGTAGTTGAGGAACGAGCCGTCGGAAAGGGAAAGGGCTGAGAGGTTGAAGGTCTGAAGGGCTGATGTGCCGGAGCCGACTTGAAGGGTGGCGGCGCTGCCGAGGGTGACGGCGCCGGCGGTGCCAGTGCCGCCGAGGGTGGCGCCGGTGGCGACGTTGATGTTGCCGCCGAGGGCGGCGGGGGTGGTGAGGAGGAGGGCGCCGGCGGCGATGGTGGTCGTGCCGGTGAAGGCGGCGCTGTTGGCGGCGAGGGTGAGGGTGGCGGTGTTGGTTTTGTTGAGGGCGCCGGCGCCGGCGATGGGGGTGGAATAGGTGGCGTTGGCGGCTTGGTTGAAGGTGAGGGTGGCGCCGGGGGCGATGGCAACGGTGCCGGTCGGGCCGACGCCGAGCGAGGCGGCGTTGCCAACGAGGGCGCCGGCGCGGATGTCGATGCCGTTGGTGAAGGTGTTTGTGGTGTTGTTGAGGGTGAGGGTGCCGGTGTAGGCGGCGGCGGGGTCGATGGTGGCGTCGCCGCGGGCCTTGGCGCCGAGGACGAGCTGGCCGGTGGCGGCGGCGGTGGTGGTGAAGACGCCGGAGGCGGGGTCGGTGATGATGGCGTTGGTGCCGGTGATGGTGTAGTTGGCGGTGCCGCTCACATACATGGCGACGGTGGTGACGGGGGCGGTGTCTATATTTATGGTTGTGGTGGCCGGGGCGGGGGTGTCGGTGAAGTTGACGATGTCGCCTTTGGCGAAGGTGGTGCCGGTGGTGTTGTCGGCGGTTAGGACCCAGTTGCCGGGGGCGCGCCAGAGGGGGGAGGTGCCTGCCGCCGAGCCGGTCCAGGTGAGGATGTTGTTGGTGGCGATGTTGAGGGAGTAGAGGAGTTGGAGGGTGGAGCCGCTGTTGGCGATGTGGAGGGTGTAGCCGGAGGTGGCGGGGACGAGGAGGTTGAGGTTGGAGATGTCGGTGAAGAGGCTGGCGGCGGGGACGCCGGCGAGGGTGATGAGGTTGTAGGTGTCGTTGGGTGCGGGGGTGAGGGTGGAGAGGTTGAGGAGGCTGATGGTTTGGTTCCATGCGCTGGTGAGGGTGGCGGCGTTGAGGGTGAGGATGGAGGGTGTGGTGGTGGTGGCGCCGAGGAGGTCGAGTGCGAGGATGGAGTTGGGTTCGAGGGTGATGGCGGGGGCGGTGATGGTGTTGCCTGTGGCGACTCCTCCCCCGCCGGCGGCGTGGAGGGTGGCGTTGGTTTTGAGGATGAAGGCGCCGGTGGGGCCGGTGATGTTGAGGTTGCCGGTGGCGATGGCGTAGGGGCTTGCGGGGATTTCATTGGCGCGGTAGAGGTGGAGGGTGCCGGTGGCGACGGTGAAGGTGGAGGTGGAGGCGAGGGTGTTGTCGCCTGCGAGGTTCCATGAGCCGGCGCCGTTTTTGGTGATGGTGAGGGTGGCGCCGGAGGCGGCGGTCATGGGGTCGAGCATGTCGAGGGTGGCGCCGGGGGCGGTGCTGGCGGTGAGGGTGAGGGCGGTGTTGGCGGCGAAGTTGATGGAGTTTGCGGTGCCTGTCGCGCCTCCCGCCGTGTTGCCGGCGAGGAGGGAGGTGTGGCCGGTGGTGACGTTGAGGTTGAGGGTGTTGGCGTTGCCGGCGATGTTGATGGCGCCGCCGGTGGTGGTGGATTTGTTGTTGAGGAAGGAGACGTCGGTGAGGGTGGTGTTGTGGCTGCCGGTGCCGATGGAGATGGCGCCGCCGCCGTTGGCGGCGTAGTTGTTGATGAAGGTGGAGGAGGCGACGGAGTAGGTGGAGGCGTTGGAATTGATAAGGTTCATGGCGCCGCCTACGCCGATGGTGGCTGTGTTGGACTGGAAGAGGATTTGGGAGAGGTCGATTATGACGCCGTTGTTGCTGGTGCCGATGGCGCCGCCGCCGCCGGTCGCGATGGCGACGTTGCCGGTGAAGGTGGCGCTGGTGAGGAAGAGGCCGTAGACGGGGCCGGCGACGATGACGGCGCCGGCGGCGCTGGCGGTGTTGGACTGGAAGAGGAGGTTGTTGCCGATGACGGTGGCGGCGCCGGCTTGGAGGCCGAGGGCGGCGCCGGAGCCGTTGCCGGGGTAGGCTTGGCTGCCGAAGGCGGTGTTCTCGATGAAGGAGGAGTTGTTGATGAAGGCGGTGCCGCCGTTGGAGACGTAGAGGCCTGCGCCGTTGACCGCGACCGAGGGGCCTTTGTTGTATCTGAAGGTGGCGGAGTCGATGTAGGCGACGGCGGTGGCGCCGGTGATGTGGATGCCGGCGCCGCGGTTGCTGGAGGTGTTGCTTTCGAAGAGGAAGGCACCGCCGGCGCCGTTGAGGGTGCCGGAGAGGATGAGGGTGGAGTTCAGGACGTGGATGGCTCCGCCGCCGAAGTTTTGGTTGTTGGCGGCGACACCCTCGTAGCTGTTTTTGATGGCGAAGGTGGCGCCGGGGGCGGCGATGAGGGTGGCGGTGCCGGTGATGTCGAGGCGCTGGGTGGTGCCGCTGGCGCCGTCGAAGGTCATGCTGGAGGCGGCGATGAGGGTGCCGGTGCCGGCGAATTTGAGCTTGGAGAGCGGGGCGCCGAGCTGGGCGGTGGTGGAGATGCGCAGGGCGCCGGAGTTGAGGGCGACGCCGCCGCCGAAGAGGTTGGCGGCGAGGTGGGTGAGGTCGAGGACGCCGGTGAAGGGGGTGGCGGCAAAGGTGTTGTTTCTGCCGAGGACGAGGGTGCCGGTGGTGGTGGTGATGCCGGCGCCAAGGAGGCTGAAGGACTGGCCGCCGTAGGCGAACACGCCGGCGAGGTTCGCGGCGGAGGCGCCGAGGTCGATGGTGCCGGTGGTGTAGGGGCCGGCGAGGTTCCAGGTGTCGCCGGGGGTGTAGGGGATGCTGGCGCCGAGGGTGAGGGTGGCGTTGTCAGCGGGGACGAGGGGGGAGATGTCGATGGTGGATTGGGCGGCGAGTGGCGCGGCGGTGGCGGCGGCGAGCGCGAGGGAGAGAAGCAGGGCGGGGAGGGCGGTGAATTTGGCCGAGGTTGAGAATGAAGGCGTGGTTTTCATGAGTGAGTGAAATGAAATGGGTGTGTGCGGTGGGACGAGGGACGGGCGAAAGTGGGCGGGATGAGGGATGGGAGGGATGGGAGGAATGGGAGCGATGAGAGAGATGGGAGATAGGAGAGATGGGAGATGGGAGGGAAGAACAAAATTCAGGGGGTGGAAAAAAAGGGGGCAGAGGGAGGGGGAGCAATTGGGAGCAATTCAATGTGATGTCACCCTGCATTGAGGGGAATGATGACGCGGTGGCGACTGGGAGCGCCAGCGTCACGCTGGCTGGGGCTGGGGTGGGTGCCGGCGGGACGCCGGCGCTCCCAGGCGCTGGCGCGTCACCATACCCACCTTTGCAAGGTGACATCGGGTGGAATGGCGCCAAGGGTTGACAAAGGGGGGGAATGCGTCGTGTTTCCTTTGGCTCCTTTGGCTTTTGGCTTCTAAACGACTTCAAAAAAATGAAAAAAATCATCACGCTGACATCATTGTTCATTGGCTTTAGCTTTAGCTTGAGCGGCTTCGCCGCACCGGCTCCCGCATCCTCTCCCGACTTGGTGGTGTTTCCCGCGCCGGCGGGGATCGAGCCGTCGAAGGACTATAAAATCACCGTGAACGGAAAACCTGTGTTTTGTTACGCGAGCTGGCGGCTGGATAATATCCACAAGACAAACAAAATCAACGGGCGCTCCGTGTCCCGCGTCAATTACGCCATTTTCGATTTCTCCAGCCCGGTGAGGGTCCGGCTGGAGTTGCGCCAGGGTATCCTCGACCCGCGGAAAAAGGTGCGCGTGCTGCCTTCAGCACTCAATATTTCCCCTGAGGTTCATGGCAATGTAATCGAGTTCACTCTCAATGCCCCGGGCAATGTCACCATCGATCCGACGGGCGACAGCCAGAACGCACTCCACCTTTTCACCAACCTGCCCGAAACCGATGTTCCTTCGCCTGATGATCCGAACGTCGTCTATTTCGGCCCGGGCGTTCACGATGTTGAGTCTGTTAATTTGAAATCGGGGCAGACGCTTTATGTCGCCGGGGGCGCGGTGTTGCGGCTTTCGCCGCCGCCGAGGAAGCAGAGCAGCATCGAGGACGCGCGGGCGACGGCGGCTGTCCAGGCGGAGGATCAAACGGGTGTCACTATTCGCGGGCGCGGGGTTATTTCCGGGAGTCGCGCGTTCGACGAGAAAAAGCGTTTTCGAATGATTCGTTGCAGCGCAACCAAGAACGTGACCATTCGCGATGTCGTGGTCACCGACACATCGAGCTGGACGGTTACTTTTGACGACTGCACCAACGTTTTGGCGGATGGATTGCGGGTTGTGTGTTTTTATGAAAACTCCGACGGGGTGGTGGTTTCGGGATGCTCGGATGTGGTCGTGCGAAACTGTTTTGTCCACAACGCCGACGACGGTCTCGGGGTGAAGGCATGGAAGCCGGTCAAGAACGTGCTCTTTGAGAACTGCCAGGTGTGGTCCGATTCCGGCACGCCGATGGGATTGACCGGCGAGATTTTTGCGCCGGTTGAAAATGCCGCGTGGAG
>JGI20166J26741_10781115_pt1 | contig 15106 bp, 13 predicted proteins | sample TergutCu122P5_FD_26741 | JGI IMG/M metagenome (IMG submission 26741)
TCTCTACCTATTGATATGCTCCTTTCTGCCGTGTATGTCTTGGTTGTTGCACAGTCGAGTTCGGAAGTTCCGGAGGGACTTATGAATAACCCTGTATTAACCAAACGAGAAAAGAAGCTTCGGTAGACATCTGAAACAATGGAAAAATTCTGTTTTCTGATATCCATAACATGTCTCAAGAGGGCAAAGAGCTGAAACAATGATGACAATGAATGTTGACACAAATTATGCAACCCTTAATATCTGCAAGGAACTCACAATAAAAAATGTTAGTTTTCATATTTGCAGAACAATACAAAATACTCATGCTATCTTAAAGACTTGCCCTACAAAAACCTCCAAACAGAAAACTGTATTCTGTGAGATGAGTCTTTCACATCAGTGACTATGAAGACTGCCGACTTCTGTAATGTGCACAGTTTCACCTACCCTGATGAACATGGCAGCAGTTTACTCTGAAACGTCATAACACTTCTACCAGATCACATGGTGTCACATCCCACATCACACTTTATTCTGATGATTACAATTTTATAAACACTGTATGTTTCAAATCTTGAACCAGTCATCACTTTCTACTACAACAATTTACTAACACACAAATTTTGATAAGGAAACCACAATTTAAAAAAGTATTGTAGTTTTGCCTACTAAAAACAGGTTCCACACCCCTTTACGGGACAGCCAACATTTCAATAAGCATGGAATATGACAATTGTATTGTTAACATCACTAAGAACATTACATATGTTAAAAGAATAATGCTGGCAATATTTTATGATGTCTTATTCACTTACAATTGGGTTTTTTGGTTTAAAGTCAAATTACAATGTACCAAAATAAAGCCTTTAGAAATACTGCATGCAAAGTTCTTCGACAGTATGACCAAGAAATGAAATGTGTCACAGAAAAGCAAGAACTTTAAAGGAACCAATTAACAGCTAGTATTAGATCTAAAATCAGCTGATCCCTGGAAACATGTTCGTGCTAAATGAATTACTGACACTATATACTCCCCATCAAGGCTCGAAGATGATCATAATACTTAACATGAACAGTTCAGAGGTTCTGACTTACTGGAGGGTGCTATCCTGGTGCTTGCCTGATGTGACTGACAACCACCACAAAAAACTTGTACAGATAATTGAACTAGCCAAGATTCAAACTGTATACTGCCCAAGTTCAAATCACACCATATCTCATTAATGTACCAATTTGCACAGTATATTCTTAATAAATTAAAAAACAGAAATTGTGTTATGTGTAAACATCACACGGAATCTTAGTTTATACATCCTTGTTGTTGGCGACAATTCTTTCACAAGAAGGATTGAGATCTGCAACAAATCTGTAACAGTTCTGTTCTCATTTCTTATGACAAATTACGACTATACAAAAGTACAAACCAGGAAAACTTCATGTCACACTCACCGATATATATGGACATCCCTGGTCTGACCAATTCGATGACAACGATCTTGAGCCTGTGCATCCATCGTAGGATTCCAATCACTGTCATAAAATATCACAGTGTCTGCACCAGTGAGGTTCACACCAATACCACCTGAACGAGTTGACAAGATGAAGCAAAAAATACGGCGATCAGCATTAAAACGTTCCATCAATATCTGGAGACAAATGGAAAATACCAATTAATTATAACTTGTATCGGACTTCAACACCTTACGATGTCGCCACATCACCATCCTAAACACTCAGATTGTCGGCAATGCTTTCACATACTACCTATCCTAAGTTTCTGGAAATCTTGAACTGTGTGGTACACTCTGAATAATAGATATCTGAACAGTCTGTCCTATTTTTATAGTTAATCATCATGATGTGAAAGGCTTAATACCATGCCATTCTATCTGTAAAGAAGTCTTCTATGAGCACTAATAAATGAATGATGCTTCTATTGCTTAGACATTTCCAAATGAATCAGACCCTCCGATTATATACACATATGTTGTATTAGTATATGTATAATGAGGCCGATCAGTCTTGTATTCATGTGGATGGCATATACAATTCAACGTGGCAATTTCTGTACTGACATTAAGTTAACAAATTTCTGTTCTGGGCCATCATCAAGCAAATGTTTATACCTACTTGACAACAAACAACGAACTGTAATTAGCTGTCACATCAATAGTCACGGTAGGTGTGATAACAGTAGTAGTTACGGAGGAGACAAATAAGATGAAGCACCATCATCATCAAGTGGTGTTGTTGTGGTGGTGGTAGTGGTTGCTGCTGTTGCTGTCATCATCACCACCACCCCCACCACTCCTGCTAAATATCCTCTGATATAGAAAAATAATGTGATATTCACATTTAGGTGCCATCTCATAAACAAGCTTCAAAGCTGAAAAGACGTCTTAAATATTCTGAACAGACAATGCCAACAACTCAATGTCAGGTAAACAGACTTTGGCCAGGGATTGAGGCCATTTGTCCTTCGCATCTGGCCAGCACAAAAGAAAACTAAATCATGCTGGAAGTATTCCATTCTTTTTTTTATAAAACTCTCATAAGATATTTTCTTTATAATTTTGGGTTGAAAGTAACCTCATGCTTACACACACACACACACACACACACACACACACACCTGTCGCTGATCAATACGAGTTGTACCATCCAAACGCAAATAAATATGGCCATGGAAATTCAGAAAAGCTTCTAAAACATCCAACATTCTTGTCATCTGGGTAAAGATCAGTACGCGGTGGTGATCTGCTTTTAGTTGCCGAAGTAGTCGGTCTAGCACCTGCAGTTTGCCTGTAAGCATAAAAATTGTGCCACTTTTCATAAATATATCCTTCATACACAAACACTAATGCATTCCACACAACAGACTGGGGACAAAGGAAAATAATACTTGTTTGGAACTGGAAACAGAAACCAGTATTAGACTGCATTTGAAATGTGATGGCACACGTGCAGAAACGGACGAGTCCATTTAAATCAGCAGGGGCATCAGTTCAGTTGACTACTGGCAGCTGAGGTGTGTGCATCAGCAGTAGTAATGCTGGATACACCATGTTCCAAGGTAGTGTGAAGGGTACTGGCTACCCTCTCCATTTGCCAGTTTCCCTTCACTTCCCTTCCCATGCGTCACAGTGTGCCATCACATTTCAACTGGACTCTACCACTGAAAACATGGGCACTTACATCCTTATATTATATAAGGCATGTGCAACTGAAAGCCATTGGTGGCAGGCAGTGCATTTGATGGCACAGTTGTGCATCTGTATGGGTAAGGAGCTAGTAGGCTTAACAACAAAGCACAGCTTAAGATGGCACACCACGTGGCAATCCATCCTAACAGGGGCAGAGGGACAATGAAAGACCCCTTCTTCAGGATTTCAAATCATCTAACACACATTCCGTACAGTTACCGTCACACACTCCGAAAGTTGCACACTGACATCAAGAACATCGGGATAAACTCAATGACGGCCTCATCCTGCTATGTGACAATGACCCTCCTGTCCACAGATTTCAGGATGAAGTAAATGCCACGCTGGTGCAGAAAATGCTCCAGTATCCTACATACAGCCCAGACTCGACACATACAATTTTCACATCTTTGGACCAATTAAGAAAGCCCTCAAAAGCTGCACATACACATCAGATGATGATGATGTGCAGAGAGCTGTAGTACAGTGGTTTAGGAAGCTGTCCAAGGAATCCTTTGCAGACAGAAAACAATGACTTACACATCAATGGGACTCCTATGCAAATTCCTCTGGAGACGTTCTTTAAATGTTATAATACCCTTACATGTAAGCATCCTCCAACGGCTCTCAGTGCTACAAGCCTCATACTTATGGAGCAAGTTCCAAAATTAACAAACCCATTTCTTCCACCAATTGTACTGATAAAATATTCAAATTTGCCAAAGCAGTAGTTCACTGCATAAGCATTATGTTTCCACAAAACTTCCAATAACTTGTACATTTTCACACCATCCACAAAGCCGATAGCTCATTTGTCACCTAGTGCTGAGACTGAAAATGCATACAGCTAGACAGATACCTCGACCCTGCCATATGTTTTCCCAGTGTGCACAAAACTTTGTATTTCTGCCTTTACCTTCATTGAACAGAAGATAGCATTCTTTGCTAGTAAAAATGTTATGTCTTTTCACTTTGTCAATAACTCCCTAGTTGTAGGTGAACTTCCTCCCATTGATAGCACTCTTCATGTGAGCATATGAGGAGCAATGAGCACGCAATTCAATGCCAATGGCAAAAAGTTGTTCCATATGCAATGAAATCTAAAGACACAGCATAATATCCTTTCTATTTTATTATTTATTTCATTTGTGAACAACAGTTTCAGTAAACTTGCATACCAAGTTCCAAATTCTCCAACATCTGGTTCCAATCACAGAACACACACATCCACATGGTAAGTGAACACTTTCTACCAAGACTCATCTGATCAACCACAACTGCTTTCCTATTTGTTAAATGCTTAAGACAGACTGCCTATCAACTGACTGTGCTTCTGTGAATGATTTTATCACAACAATGCTTTGCTGTTTATCTGGTTTTTCCCAGCCTGCATGTAGGTTCCATGCAAGCGATTCATTTTTAATCGTCACAACTAGACAACTGTTTTTCGTATTAGCATAGTATGCCTTACTTCAGGGATTCAAAACTTGACATGGTTGGTACAAACATGTGGTTTTATGTCTGGATCTGGTACTTGGTTACAGTGAGGAACTAAATTTTCCATCCCCCATGCCTTACATTTTTGGTTAATAATCACTCACCACAATCATACTGAATAAGCCTAGGATCTGGAAACTGTGTAACCATTGCACTTGCAATAGGATGCAGTAAAGCACAACGTGATGATAGTTCTTGCTGTAGCATGGCCTGAGTTCTCTTTCTCTCCCAGAACTTCGAGGGAGGAGGATGCGAAACGTGGAACCTGGGTTGGGGAGCTGAAACGGCTGGCACACACAACACGAACCTATAAAAAAATAATAAAAAACTGAGGTAAATACTGAACCTTAAGATGCAATAAACAAAATTTTTATTCACTGGACACATCCTGCTGCCAGGTATTTTTAAATCAAATTGTCATGGTAAATCACTCTGACAACAAAGCTTCATATCTGTAACACAGAGTATCAAAATATTGTCCAGCAGTCCCTGCTTAGGAAGAAATTTCTAGGAATATAAACAGCTTTCATTAATACTGGTAATCACTTCAATCAAAATACAATGCACGAAACACAACCTATAAATATGAGTGGTCCGTATTAACTCTTTGGTACAAGAATAAAATGCCTAATGTGATAGGCAGAATTTAAAACATACAAGACAAGAATGGCCGTATCTTGCTGATGCCTACAGGGCGCCTTCAGTGTTATGAGCACCACACTGTGCCAAGCCATAGGAATGTTAGGCACCAAATGGTTATTCGCAAATTCTTCCTAAAATATGTCTGAAGGTTGAAAAACGAATAATAAGACACATCAATCACAACTATAATTGGATTATGTTTTATTGTTTAATGTGCAGCAAGTCTTATTACTCATTCGTCTACTTTAGACAACACAACAGAATGCCTCAGCCGAAGATTGTATTAAAGTCATTCCTGAAGTCGTGGAGATTACTTTTTCAGCCAAAAGAGTGGAAGCACAGAAAATGGAGTATATGCATTTGAAAGCATTTGTCATGTACTTGTGTACATTACAGTAAGTTCAGGGTACATGTACAGAAGCAAAGCACATGCTTTGTAAATAATGGTTTTATTGTGGCATACACAATGAAGACAAAATAAACAGTAGAACACAACTCATACAAACACTCAAGCCCCTTCAAAGGTTACCCAGAAATTCCTGTACGTTAAGCTAACTCCTACACAGTCCATGCACTGTTCAAATATGGCCACAGACATGCCTGTGTTAATGGACAAAAAGTACCCACTGTAACGTATATTGGCACTTGACACTCTTCCACTTCTGATTGCCTGTACCTACCTTGCAACTGCTGCATAAGATAAGGCACATTCACCCAATACCATGCATTTGTGTCATTCAAAACTGTTATTTGCATGAATGAACACTGTTCAACTTTACGAACTCCCACTTCTGAACAAGGTCATCAACATAACAAAGTTTATGCATAAAATATATATGCACTCCTATACATGTGCTCCCATCTGATTTTAACATTTACAGGAGTATGTCACAAGATTTCAAACATATATACTATACATAATGTGTTGGCACAAGAAGATGAAGAACAACAAGAAGAAGAAGGGAAAAAAAGAATGAGGAGGAGGAGGAGGAGGAGGAGGAGAAGAGGAGGAGGCTTCCATGACTTATGGAGTAGACTTCACATGGAATTACAAATGAAAATACTTGGACTGAGCACGTTACACTATCACTGATCAGTACACACTTTCAGTTGACATACCTTTCTCTTAATTTTTCCAGCAGTCCAGTAAACCAGTGTTGCTATGTCACCAGGGGAGAGAGAGAGAGGAAGAAAAGAAAAGAGAGAGAAAAAGGAGGGGGGGGGAAGGCCTCCTACTTTCATTAAATTATTATATTTTTAGTTTCAGTCGTATTTTACTGACATATCAGATTTCATTCTATCTTCTGGAGATGTATAGAATGATTTCTGTCCAAACTGGCGCTTTGCTTTATACTGGTTACATGTAACTCCAAACAGATGCTTGCTAACATACTTAAAAACTCTCCCAACAATTCTTTCTTCATTATAACAATTGTTAAAATCTTCAAAACACATGGCTGGTAAAACCTGGGCTTCATATTGCACAGGTTACACATAACTCAAAACAGAATTCAGCTAATGTACTTATGAAGGAACACTCTTAAATTCTTACTTTATTGTAACAGTTCATTTTGATGCTTTAGGACAGCAGGCTTAATACACTTTGTTCAACACCAATAAGAAGAAAACATTAAAAGACAAACATACCTTGAGAATATGTCTCCAAGTTCATTAACATAATGCTGTGGAGTATGAATCAGAGATGTGAGGTGCTTCGTCTGTGTCCAGTATCTGTCTGGCTTGTGGCTGTCTTTCAGCGCAGACAAGCAATGAACATAACCTGACCCTCTGAAGTCCCCTGGGTGAGTTTCTACCATGTCCACAACTCTCATAGCCTCTATAAGATCTGAACCATAGATTGGGCATGCAGCACAGCGACGCACATTGAATCGGTGCAGCATCTCCAATTTTGCTTTTCTCCTCGTCCGCTTCTTATCTTCTAACTCAGGCTTGGACATGAAAGAAGAAGAAAGGTAACTTTGCAAAAACCATAGAATATAAAATTTAATGAACTCATGACAAACACCATACACTGTAATCATTCATATATACTACAACTGATTGCATCCTCACACATACAAACCACAACAGATTAGTTAGAATTCACACACCAAGCAAGCATCCCATTGTGTTCCATCCTTTCCCTCAATAAGAGATTAATGGGCATTAGTGTCACCATGAAAAAACAGTCCAATGTGCTGCTTCTCATGTGCTAAGAGTGTGATATACATACACACACACACACACACATATACATATATATATTACTGCCATCCTTTGAACCCTTCACACTGAAGACTCTGTAAGACCAATACCAACTTTTGTTTGTAGCCATACACCTGTAATCCCACTATTTTTGACACCTCCAGACAACCCCCCCAAACAATACTCACCAAATAGAAAACAGACTGTGCTTCTGCTTGCATCTCCTGTTTCTGTTTCTTTTCTTCAGCTATTTTTGTTTCATTTCGTGTCATTATGTTACTCGATACTGATGGCGATGTCACGCGCAAAGAATTGTTCCTCTGAGATTGCTGCACTATGGCAGCCAAAACTGGCTGGGTGACAGCTGTACTTGTCTTGGTGGAAGTCACTGTAGTGGTGGTTGTTACTGTAGTAGTTCCTGCTACCACTGTGTTTATGAGCGGACCCAAAGTTGATGGACTTCCCAATGACATGTTGAGGGGAGGAACCCTCATCACTGGCCGAGCTACTGATGTGGATGTGGTGGTCTGACAGGATGGGATCATACGATTCACAGTTGTTACTGTAGTTGTTGCTACACCAGTCACCGACTTTGGCAACACAGTCAGCCGGTGTCCACTTGCAGTCATCACTGAAACAAAAACAGTTGTAGCCATGTGCTAAGTTATATAATGAGGACTAACGCACAGCTATACTGAAATTAAACTCATTCTCAAGCACTGGTACTTAATTTCACTAAATATTACTGTCTCCTGCAATGAATACCATGTAATCCAGTACCTCATTACCAATGCTTCACAGAAACTTGTTACCACCATTTTCAGGGTTCTTCTACCCTGACGATATAAGCAGAAGAGAATATTCCTCCAAAGCACTGGAAGCAAGCTACAGACTCCATGGCATAACCTACGTGACACTGACCCGTGGTCACTGCCATGAGAACCTCAAATCTAACTCAGGTTATGTAAATATTAGTGAGAATGGCTGAATCATCATATCAGTTACAGCTCCATTTATCCACTGCATCAAATATACTTAGCACAAGTTTTGAAAGCTGGCTGCCCCCCTAACTTCTGGTGACTAGTTATTAATATTTGTTAATATGCTTTATCGCCACTGCTTTTCAACTTTGTTTTAGAGTACTCCATTAGGAGGGTTCAGGTATACCAGGATGGACTGAAATTAAATGGTACTCATCAGCTTCTGGTTTATGCTGATGATGTTAATATATTTGGAGGAAGTGTACATAAAGGTAAAGGTAAAAGAAAGTTCACCCTAGAACAGGCCACAAAGGCCCATAGTTGGAGTAGAGGTATGGCTCTACTCTTTCTTAAACCTTGGCACTAGACAGGGGTAGGTGGTGAATGCCACGCCCCAGCCGATTTACCCCCAGGAAAGACCCGGTACCCACTGTATAGGAGGCTGGGTTGGCCCCAGGGCAGTTCTGGACAGGTGTGGCAGATCTCACCCCCACTGGGTTTTGATCCCCGGACTCTCCTGCCCGTAGCGAGTCGCTACACTGAGTGAACTTATAAAGAAAAACGCAGAAGCTTTAGTAGTTGCTAGTAAGGATATTGGACTAGAAGTAAATGATGATAAGACTAAGTACATGGTCATGTCTCAAGATCAGAATGCAGGATGAAGTCACAATATAATGACTGAAGGGTGGAAGAGTTCAAATATTAGGAAACAACCTTCACAGTTCAAAATTCTATTCAGGAAGAAATTAAGAGCAGATTGATGTCAGGGAATGCTTGCTATCTTTTGCATTCCAGTTTGCTACCCAAAAATTTAAAGATTAAGACATACAGAACTATAATTCCGCCTGTTGTTTTGTATGGGTCCGAAACTTGGTCACTCACATCTGAGGGAGGAACATAGGCTGAGGGTGTTTTAGAATAGGGTGTTGGGGAGGATATTTCAGCCTAAGAGGGACGATGTAACAGGGAAGGGGAGAAAACTACATAATGAGGAGCTTAATGATCTGTACCCCTAACCCAATACTGTTTGGGTGAAAAAATTGAGAATGAGATGGGCGGGGCTTGTAGTGCCTATGGGGGAGAGGAGAGGCGTATACATGGTTTTGGTGGAGAAACCTGAGGGAAAGAGACCACTTGGGAGACCCAGGCACAGATGGGAGAAGAATTTTAAGATGAATCTCCAGAAAGTGGGATGTGGGGGTATGGACCGGATCGAGCTGGCTCAGGATAGGGACAGGTGATGGGCACTTGTGAATATGGTAATGAACCTCTGGGTTCCATAAAATGCGGGGAATTTCTCGACTGGCTGAAAACAGTTTGCTTCTCAAGAAGGAATCTGCTCTATGAGTAAGTAAGAAAGCTGTTAATACACAGCATTTTCTTTCAGGATTTCTGTATTTTCAATATTAGTGGCAGGAGTCAGAATAAAACAGAATTCTTTAAATATTACACCTGTATGCAACCCAACTGACCACTCAGGTAACACCAGGAGCTGCTACTGTTATGCTCATTTACTTTTTACATCTTAATGGTCAACTCCTTTTCAGCCACATGAACCTATGTACTGGCTTGGTTGGCTAACAACATCCCATCCCGATAGTAAAGAAACTTCACTTTCGTAGCAATCACACTTCTTCTTTGTGAAATCAATAACTAAAGTAGAATTCATTTACAAGAAGAAATTTCAATCAGAATATACATGTTTCCTTTCACTGGCATTAATGCACTTAACATTACGTATGTAAAACACGTGACACAAATTTTAATGAAAGTACCTTGCATGAGGGACGAATTAAGTTATTTGGTGCCCCTAGGCAGTGAAAACATTTCCGCCCCTTATTTCAAGCAGTGTTTCTTTCGGGGGGCGGGGGGATATTACCCCCCAGACTGAGTTAAACACCACGCCTCCCAGTCCCAAGACAGAAATAACAAATATTTTATTTTATATATTGAATTTGTGGCTGCGGATCTATTGTTCCGGCTTGCGAGGATTCGACATGCATGAAAAGGAGATTGTTATTTGACCGTGTTGGTGTTTTCATGGCAGATATTATTTTTACTCTCTTAAGTTTACTGTTATGTTTATAAACGAAAGAAAATGAAATGCAAATACCTATTTAAATAGTAACTTTGAAAGCTTAGAAGCCGCCCCTTCAAATCTACCACCCTAGGCAGCTGCCTAGTCTGCCTAGGCCTAAATTTGCCCCTGCCTTGCATCTAGTAGAGTTTATTATCCATATAGATGTAGTGCATTTGTTGGTCTGGGTAATAAACTACATGACACCTGTTTTTTTTTAATAACCTTCATTCAATGATACGTGCCCTAGTGATACGTGTATTCCACTTACCTGTAGTTGTTCCTGGATTCTGTGCCAACGGTTGAATCACCTGTGTGGATGGCGTAAGTAAAATGTGGCGCCCTGTTGAAGTCTGTACCAGTTGGGCAAATCCAGCTGGTACAGAAAACCTCTGTACACCATCTGATTGTTTCACCTGCACTCCTGTTACGGTCTGCTGTTGCTGCTGTGGAGCAGGGCCTAGGGCAGCAACTGGAACTGTTGCAACACAAATGCCCAAAAAGCATTACTCTACTTCATACCTGAATCTACAAAATACATTTCACAACATATGATGTAAATTTTGTCAAACTTTCCTGTTTGTTACATAATGGGTAAAACATTAACATGTCGGCACATGTAGCAGATTTGCGACACAATATCGTTAGCGAAGCATTTATACAAATTTAAAAAAAAAAAAGTTCAGCATTTGTTTGAAGTACATGACAGCCATAAATACAGCAAATACAGAGTAAAAACACAATGGCAATATCATGCATTTAATGGCCAGCCATATAAGGGATACAGACAATCTCTAACCCCTGTGAGTATATTTTAATTTTAAATTTTCATAAATCAAAACACTAGAAACTCTTAAATTCTAAATAATCTGCCACCTAGTATCTAAATGTTACAATTAACAGTAGACAATATTCTACTTAAATCTGGTGGTGGTAAATTTGAACTGCAATGTTTTCCTGATACAAAGAACATGCTTTTTGGATATAGTTGGACATCACCTGTAAAGGGTTAAAATACAATAAAATAGCAACACACATAACACAACACCTTTAAGCACAGCTGTGACCAGTTTAAAATTCAACTGATAAACAGTGATTATTCATGCATCACAACCTACTGCTGCAAGACTGTGTCCTGCCCTTTTTGCTCTCATGTACCCAATGTGACTGCATTCTAATTTCCAAGTACTCAAATTTTATAAATAGTGTTAACAATTGATATGATTCTTTCCCTGAAGTAATGTCTTCTAATACACAACACCCTAACAGTGCCAAAATATCCCACTGACATGGGAATTATATGGACTAAAAACAAAATTTATGAGTGCAATCAGGACAGTGAATTCAAGGTCAGATGGTACAAACAACTCCCCGCAGTTTGTAATAATCAGGAAAGAATACCCTACAAACCATAATTCTGATCTGTACTGACACATAATGAGAATGCTTTTTTACTCACTAGTCAACAAGTGTGTGGTATGAACTCATGATTCACACTAACTCCATATGGAACAGTCTAATTTAAAAGGTAACGGCTGCTCAGTTCATCAAGAAATTACATGCATTTTACAGAACACAACATTCATAACCACATTCACAAAAGCTCAAGACATCCCCATCCACAGCCAAATTGATTAATTCCACACCCTCCCACTTTATTTCATTAGAATCCATTTTAACATTATCCTCCCATTTACACCTAAATCTTCCAAGTTGCCTCTTTACTTGAGGTTTTCGTATTTCCAAGTCTATCTACGCATCTCCCCTCTACTATGCATGCCAAATACCCTGCCCATCTCACACTCTTGGATTTCATCATCTTGGTATTATTTGGTGAAACATAAAACTCATAAAGCTTGTCAATATTCAATTTTTCTCCAGTCTCCTTTTACCTTCCCCTCTTAAATTAAAATTATATCTTGCATATGTAGTAAACGCACAGTACCTAATCAGTAGTTGATATATGACACTGATATCCACACAAATGATGCCCGATAATTTCATTATATGTGCAGTTAACTATAAAAGAAGAATGCTGGACATACATTCACATGTAGTTGATGACACATCAGGCCTTCACTCTTGAGGGACATTACTTCACATAACATCCCAGAAAAGCAAAAGAGTGAAGGCCTCAGCTACACTCTGTCAGTAACTTGATATCTTGCATAAATGATACCACTTATATGTCTTGATAATCACTACCATCAATTTCATCAACCTAATAAACAGGCACCTTAACAGACTGTTTCCATTACTGAGACAGTTCTTCCTTATGCCAAACAGAATTTGTAAAGTTCCCGGTTCTCAGAGTGCAATGTTTCACCTCCTACTTGGACCATTTCTGCTACAATTTCATTAATACAGTACCAACAGAGAAAAGATTAGAAAGAGTAAATAAGTTCTGGATGTGGTGCCAAAACTATGGAACACTCCCTGTATGTTCCTTAGTACATGACAGTAAACTATGAGTTGCTGTGTAATATACCCGTTTCCATATAATGTAGAACAGGCACCTAAAATGGCTGATGTTTAATGATTTAACATGCATGATGATGCCAATATAAGGAAATACTTTATAGAAGGCAAATATATAAAAATCCATACTACAGCACAGCAAAACAAAGTGGGTATGAAATAACAAAAGAGAAAGTGTAACATCTCCTGTCACAGAAAGTTATCTAGGGCTTGTCTCACAACAAAATGCAATTTCAAGCTTATATTACTGTAACAAATATTTACAGAAATATGTTGAATTTAGTTGTTTGGTGACAATATGAGTATATACAAACATGGATGTCTGGGTCAAATGGAAAGTATCTTCAGAACTTAAATCTTCACAGGTCACTGTTTTGTGTCTAGTATCCATATGAGGTATGCACTACATCTAAACAGTAAAAATCTATTTTATGCTGGCCACATGCAGTGTTACTGAGATTGGAAGCAGAATGCCATCCAACTTGTTATACATGCACGAGTGGAATGTGCAACTGAAAATTCACACGTCATTTTGCAAATACATTTTTGTGGTTTTATACCATATATTTCCATACATACTAATTTCTTGCTAACACAAACCCTGTGATGGAACAAATCTAATTTCTTCTTTCTGTCATTAAATGTGTAACAACACAGATCAAATCATGTACAGGAACTTCTTTTTCAAATAAGCTAAGTCCTTTATTTCAACAGCCTCTTTGTCTTCTGGGTGCTCTGTTTCATCCCATTTATACACGTAAAATTAAACCTTGGATGAATACTATGTATTCACTGAATCACACCTACTTTCAATGTATATTTAAAATGCTACCACCATCTTGATCCACATTACTATTTTGTACTTCTTACAACAGAAAGAAAACAAACACCACTACACCATTCCAATACAATTCTTGTGACAAGTCTTAATCACAGGCAAACACATATAAGCAACCACTCTGTGAACAAAATCAGATTCCGATACGGAATAAACTACAAGACATCCTTCAATGTAACAGACACATCCATCTTGCAAAAAGTGACACAGAATTTGACAAACATATACACATACCTAACAGAACTTCACGTATTAAAACTGTACCTAAAATACGTACGTGAAAACAATACTGATAAGAGCTGTATTGCATGTGATACACAACCTTGAATTTAGCCATCCATAGGATGGCAAGAATATACTTGTGATAAAGTTTTATCTTCACAATTTAGAATATGACCAAATAAGTAACAATATTGGCTTCAACCAAGTACACATACATGCAACCCCTGTTATACATCCATTTGACAAGACCTTTAGTTTAACTCGAAGAATGTATAAGTTAGCATAAAAACTAATGTACTGACAGGTGTTTTTACATATATTTCAAAAGACACATTGGCCAGTAGATTTTTAACTTGAATTTTAAAATCAAAATGGCTTCAAACACTATGGGATCCCATAATGTGCACACTCACTGAATGCACCATGTATGTATATTAAGAATTGGCCTGAAGATGGTTCACTATAACCAAAACATGTTGCCAACTATGTATTAATGATTTTATATTTATATGGTGTGTTTGAATAAATTATCACATTGTATAACACAATGGGATGGCTCCTATCAAAAGTTTAACACTCTGCTTAAACAAAAACCAGGATGAAGATTCAGCATTTACAGACAGTTTCTGGCTCTATGTCTGAACAGGGAGTCACTGATACAGAGAGTAACACACATTTGTAAAGGTTCCATCAATGTTCAAACAATGTGTGTAAGTATAATCACTCTGAAATTCAATTTGATCCCTTCAATGTTAGCCTCAGTGCAGGGTCAGAACCTGTAATGTAAATTTTAATGTATATTTTAATACCATTTTTTAAGACAACTCACTAGTGCATCAGTTGGTGAATAAATAAAACTTTGATAATATCAAGATGCATGGTACGAATATGGGGGGGAATCCCTTCTCCAGTTAATCTATCACAGTAAATTTGATAAATGTTGCGCATGTACTGTGCTGAATTGTGTGTGTGTGTGTGTGTG
>JGI20166J26741_10782226_pt1 | contig 15104 bp, 18 predicted proteins | sample TergutCu122P5_FD_26741 | JGI IMG/M metagenome (IMG submission 26741)
TGACTGAAAATATTATGCCGACAATTTGGATTTTATATGTTGATAATGCATATTTTCGAAGGAAATATCGGCATTAATAAAAAATCGGCATAATTTCTATTGAAAAATTATATAGTAAAATTAACGTTTCCTTGTATTAACTACAGAGTATATTGTGTAAAATGTGTTCATAATATTAAATGAAGGAATTAGATTAAATATTTTAGAATTGAGGTTTAATAAAGTTTTATTAGGAGGCTAATATGAATGAGTTGAATTATATTCTTGAAGATGAAGAGCCAGATTTTGAAACCATAGGAGATACAGTTTATCTGATGTCACCAATTCGTGAACCATATCATATTTATATAATGGGTAATCTGCATTTTGAATTTAGAAATTATTTTAAAAGAAATAACAAAAAATGCCTAGCTTATACTGGATCTCTTGCCTGGTATCACGAAGGTCTAAACAGTAAAAAATATGTAAAACCTGATTTAAGCGTAATTTGTGACCTAAGCAAAATTTCAAAGCGTGGACTGGAAGGTGTTCCTGAACTTGTGGTAGAGATACTTTCTCCTGGAACTAGGGAGTATGATAGATCTACAAAAAAAGATTTTTACGAAAATAAAGGTGTCAAAGAGTATTGGATTATCGATCCTAAAATAAGTTCAGTAGAACAATATGTACTTGATATCGATAAGTATAAACTTCATTCTGTAACAATCGTTTTAGAGGATTGGGAGTATGAAATGTTAAGCGACGAAAAAAAACTGAATTATACAACTGTGGTAAGACCGACAATATTTGAAGATTGTGGCATCGATTTAATTGATATATTTTAGTATTGATATGAATCACGTCATATAGTTACAAAATTCTCAAATAATTTTTTTATTTTAAGGAATAATAGTAATCAATTTGAAGATCATAATACTATATTATAATTTGATTATAAAGGTAGTGAGAAAAATGAGAAATTTTGTCATTATTACAGACTCTAATTCAGATATGCCCACTGATATTATAAAAAAGTATAATATACCAATCGTTGAAATTGAATGTACTATCGAAGGTAAAGATATAAAAGAAGATTTAAATAATAAGCTATATTTAAAAGGTTTCTACGATTCTATGAAAAAAGGAGTAGTACCGCATACATCTATGGTAAGTCCTTCAATTTATATAAATGTTTTTGAAAGTATATTAAAAGAAAATAAAGATATAATATATATTTGCATTTCATCCCAATTAAGTGGGACATATAACAGTGCTTTAATTGCTAAGGATTATTTATTACAAATATATAAAGATGCTAAAATTGAAATCATAGATTCGCTTTCTGCTACAATGCAGCAAGGGCTTTTAGTTTATGAAAGCTGTAAGTTACAAGAAAATGGACAATCATTTCAGGATGTCGTAAAATGGTTAAAAGAAAATATCCAAAAGGTTAATGTATGGTTTATGGTTGATGATTTAGATTATTTAAAAAATGGCGGTAGAATATCCAGTAAAGAGGCTTTTATCGGCAAATCACTAAATATTAAACCTATCTTGACGATAAATGGAGAGGGAAAAATTATAACTGTTGATAAAGTAAGAGGAAGGAAAAAAGCTATAAAAGTTATAACAGAGAAATTTGAAAATCAAAACTATAACCTTCATAAATCAACAGTATGTGTACTTCATAGCGACTGCAAAGATGACGCAGAAATTTTAAAAGAAAAGGTTTTAGAACTTTCTCCTAGAGAAGTCTTCATAAATGAAGTAAGAACCTCTGTTGGAACTCACATAGGTCCTAATGCTATAGCCCTTGCGTTTTTTGGAGAACAAAGGAAACAATAGCTAACTTCAAATTTAAATCAATAAATAATGTTCATAATGAATAAATATGTGTACTTAGCACACATTTATTCATTATGCAATAATCCATTTTATAATATCCCTTATCTTTAAAATTTTTTTCTTACAATTAAAACCAGTTAAATATGGGCATAATCTCATTAAACCAAATAATCCTCTTTTTTTATTATTATATTGTAAAAATTTCTCATTTTTTTCTAGTGTTAAAATATCATATAATATGGTATAATATTATCTGCGTGTATTTAAATAGATATATAATGGGGTTTTTATATGTTAAGAAAAAATATATCTAAAAAAAATGAGTCAAGCTACTTAGCTGAAAAGAGAAATAAATTATCAAATGACAATGTATCTAAGAAGAGATTGCAGAAGAAGGCTTTAAAAAGAAACATACTGCGAAATAGGGCAATTGCTTTTTTGATAATTGTAATTTGTATCATAACCTTATCACTTTTACCTAAAAATGGTGGGAAGTTAATTTCATATGATGATATTGGTATTTTAAACCTTAGAAATGATGTTGTAAACTTTCATAATATTGTAGGTGGCAATAATAATCTGATTGATTTAAATAAACAAGCAATAAAAGATGAGAATCATATAGACGTTCCGTATATAAATCAATCTGATGAGTTTCCAAATGGTTGTGAAATTGCAAGTGCGACTATGCTTTTAAATTATTATAAGTATAACTTCACTATGGCTGATTTAGTGGATAAATTTGTACCTATTACTAAAATAGATGTAGACGATGATGGAAATATGGTCGCTGATTCTCCTTATAATTCTTTTGTAGGAGATCCTAGAAATGGTGATAGCTATGGATGCTTTGCTCCTGTTATTGTAAAAACTTTAAAAGCTGCTACAAATAATGAGAAAAAAGTAGTCGATTTAACTGGCATGGACTTGGATAAAATATGCAATTTATTTATAAGCAATGATATTCCTGTTTTGATATGGTGTACCATTAATATGGTTCCTTCTTATTTAAGCGATACCTGGAAGCTTTTAGATGGTTCCGGAGATTTTACATGGATAGCCCAGGAGCATTGCGTAGTCTTAGTAGGATATGATGCGGATTATTACTATTTTAACGATCCTTATGAAGATAACGGGAAAATTAGCTATGATAAAGATTTGTCTAATGAGCGTTATATAGAATTAGGTAGACAAGCTGTTGCCATAATACCCGCTGGATATAAATATTAAAAAATAGGGCAATTAGCCCTTATTTTTTATATATTAAAGTCAACGATTGAGATAGAAGGATGTCTACTAGGATAAATATGATATTATATAATATTATTGCTAATCCAGGATGGCTTATTTCGCTGTTACTTGCTATAAAGATGTTTATTTGTTTATATAAAAATAAAATTGATATATTAAAATAAATTAATTTAATTGATGTTTCTTCTTGAAGCTTTAAAGTCCTTCTTTCTATGATATACTTAAAAAAGGCATAGAATCCAAATAAGAACATATATAATACAGTTTGCGCTTTAAGACCAAAAATTAAAAAAAGCAGCGATGAGTTCATAAAATAAACAAATATTGATTTTTTTACTCCAAAGATGCATATATATATCATGGATAAAAGGCAGCATAGAGTACACAGAACTAATCTTGTCTCTGGAACAAAGCTTGATATCGCCACAAGGATCACAGGGGAAAGTAAAAATATGCTTCCATAAAATATACTCTTTAATGACATAAATCCTCCAAATCCATTATTTATAATTGAATCTGCATCCATTGCAGAAGGATTCCTTTATAAAACTTGTAATATCAAAATTCAATTCATTGCGCCTGTAACCATAACTATAAGAATAATTTGTATTGCTCCTGAATATATTCCTTAAAGAATTTCTATATTCATCATTTGAAGGATCCATTGAGCACGCTTTCGATAGATAAGTGTACGATGAATCGTAGAGCCCCCTTTTAAAATGAATTATTCCCATGAGATAATTCCATTCGGCATTTTCAGAAAATAAATTTTTAAGCATTTCTTCAGCTTCGCTGTAATTTTCTTCATGAATGAATCTTCTAACATTTTTAAATGTCTCATCATGCAAGTTATCTTCTTTGGCAGCATCAGTTTTATCTTCTTTTTTAAAATTTGAAATTATTTCTGTATAAGCCTCGTTTACCTCTCTCATTTTTTCTTCGGCAAGATCTCTTAACGGGTTATTTGCATATTTGTCCGGATGGTATCTTTTCACAAGATTCCTATATGCTGTTTTAATTTCATCTTCTGTAGCATTTTGCTTTATTTCTAATATTTCATAAGGGGTTTTTTGCATATATTTCACTCCTTGAAATGGCTGATAATTTGTCCGTTAATCCGAAGTCAACGATATTTGAAAGGATCTCTCTATTTTTTTTTAATGGTAAAATTGAAAGATTATTTTTACAATCTTCAATCAGATTAAATAGCATGAATTCTATTCGGTTTTTAATGAAGGATCTAAGCTCTTCATAAGTCATACAGGAATCGTTAAAGATCGCACATATTGGATTAAACTTGTTATATTTCATATCATTAAACAGATCCTCATATGCATCTATTATGTATATCCATTTACCTAAAGAGAACCCCAATTTATATAGCGTATCTTCAAATGGATATCCTTTAAAGTAAAAAGAAGATATATATCCAATTAATGAAGAAAATGGCATTGAAAGCGAGTCTAAGTCTAAGCCATCTGGATTTTTTTCGTAACTCTTTAGGACTTTTAATTCATCTCTCATATAATCCATATCTAATTTCCAGGCATTTTCTTTTAAATATTTGCTAAATATCAGCTTATAGATATTAGAAAACATCTTATCTTTATCCTGCAAATCGTCTTCTATTTTAAAATAATTTAAATAGATATTCAAATAAGAGCAGTAATCCAGCACATCGCTATTTAACTTTGCAAAGGTTCCTTTAACAGGGCGCATTATGCAATATAGCTTTTTTGATAAATTCATTTCATCCCTTAAGCTATCTAATAGTATGGCTAAAAAAACCATATCAAAGCTTAAAGAGAGCCTTGAGATGTTTCCAAAGTTATACTTGATAGAGAGGCATAAACCGCAATAATACTCGTTAAATAATGCATAATCTTTCATCTTAAGCTGGGGGATAAAGGGTTTTACTTTCCCAAACATATTTATTTTCCTTTAAATCTATCTATTAATTCATAAATCGTCTCAGTGGTGGTATCTTTCATTGTATAACCTAATTTATATACCAATTCTTTTAATTCTTCTTTAGATTTTGATTCTATTTCAATATAAGGTTTATCAAAAAAATCCTTATCATTTATATCTATTTCAATTAGTGAATTTTTATAACTATAGCTTTCTCTATATTTCTTTATTTCTCTAAATAATTTTAAGCCTAAAGATTTAAATATATTTTCCCCCTCGATTTCATTTGAAATCTCTATTTCATTTTCTTCCATGATCTTAAATTCATCTTTTGAGATTATCTTTTTTGTGGTCATATAAATCCTCTTCTCATTTTTTAAGAGATCATTTATGATGCGGATTCTTGCATATCCACCATTTTGCCTTAACCTTTCATCTTGAAAATCGTATATCTTATTGATTTGATTTTCTTTTTTTAAAAGCTCACAGTTTAAATTTTCTATTTTTTCTAAAATATCATTTAAAACAATGGGGATGATCTTAACTTCTATTTCTTCCATTTGATTTTACCTCTTTAATTAAAATTTTAATATCTATTGAAATTGATTTATTTATTAGTATATCATATTAATAGTATATTAAATTTTATACTCTAGGGATCATATATTGGGGGAATAAAAATGGATTATTTTTATGAACAATTGGTTACCGTTAAAAAATCTGCTACATATACTATAGTAAAGTATGCAACATTTGTCTTTGCTGCTATAGCCCTTGTAGCTATAATGTCACTTAATGTTACAGGTTTTATAACAGGAGGAATCTTTGCATTGTTTGCTGCGGCTTGTTTTTTCTTAAAGCAGAAATTATATGTGGAATATGAATATGTCATAACCAATGGTTCCGTGGATATAGACAAGATCATCGAAGCGGGTAAGAGAAAAAAAGTAATAGAATTCAATATAAAAGATGCAGAGCTAATTGCAATGGAGGATTCAGAAGAAGCAAAGATGTTCCCGAATAAACCTCAAAAGAAATTGGACTGCACAACGAATGGAAATAAAAATAAAGTTTATGTAGCTTTTTTAACCATGGGAGAGGAAAGGTGTACTATTAGATTCACTCCAGATGAAAAATTCTTGGATATTAGTTTTAGATACAATCCAAGAGGTGTTAGAAGACAATTTTAAAATAAGGAGAGGCTTTTTTGGAATATATTAGTGAAGTAAAAATAAACGAAGCAGTGATCCATATCTTGGACCGAAATGGCGATGATGTGATTTATAATGAATTTTATCTCAATTTAGAGGATGAAGAGGTAATTGATTTTGTCTCAAAGCATGTGACCAAGGCTTTAAAAGATGAAAGCGTAAAATATGGAAAGTTTATAAAAAAGAGCATTGTAAATGAGTATTGCAATAGATTCTTCAGGTGTGAGGATGATCTATTAGGTGCATCTAAACTCATTGCAAAGCGGTTATACGAGGTTATGAAAGAAGATACTAATATTCCTTCTTGTGATTTAATGGTGGTTTCTATTTTATCTGATTTAGGTCCTCTAATGGGGATTTTTAAGATGGATTACATAAAAAACTATGCCCATAAGGTCGATGTAATCGGGGATAAAATTGGGATAGATATTATCTCTCAGTTTACAGGGCTTCCTGCAAGCTCTCAGAAGGTATTAAAATGCGCTTTTATAAAACCTTTTGATGAAAATGAAAAAGTGAATGCTTATGTCATAGACAAGAGACTAGGCAAAAAAATAGAAGGCTTTAACGAGGATTTTTTTATAGATGATTTTTTAAATTGCAATTTAGAAAGAAATCAAAGGGATAACACCAGAGACTTTTTAAATATGTCGGAAAAATGGATAAGAGAAAATTATATGGATGATGCTGAGAAATCCTACGATATTAGAGAAGGTATTAAGGACAAGCTTGAGAAAGAAAGCAATATTGATTTAGATGAACTTGCAGAGGAAGTAATACAGGATGAACATTTGAGGGGATCTTTTAAAGAAAAAATTGAATCTTCTGGAGTCTCAAACGATATAGAGGTAGATAAGGCTTTTATTTCGAATAAATTTAAGAGAAGGAGGATTAGAGTCGATAACAATATAGATATTTATATAGATGAAGATAATTATAAAGACAGCAGCAAATTTGAAGTTCAGAGAATTGGCGATGGAAGGATCAACATTTTAATAAAAAATGTAGAGAACTTTATAGAAAAGTGACATATTAGGACGCAAGAGATTGTGTCTTTTTTTATAGATAAATGGTTAAATTTTATTATATTTAAATAATATGTAAATTTATGCTTATTTAAGAGGAAAATATCCTAATTTAATACACATATATACAAATTATGCAGTTTATCTGCTAAAGTCTTATTATATATTTTTATTTTATTTTATTTTTTAAAGGGGGCTATAATCATGGAAAAACTTATTATAAATGATTTTTGCTGTCTTAGATATGGAATAGGAAAGGGAATTACCTATTCTACACCGTTAAATGAAATTAATCTTTTAAAGGGTAAATGTTCTGTGCCGATTTTGAGCCCGTATAAAGATAGACTGTTTTATTTTTATCCTTATGGTGATAATGAGAGGTTTACTAAACTCTACTATTTTGATATGGAAACTAAAAAGAAGGTGGAAATTGCTAAGTCTGATGGGTATAATTCAAGTCCTAAGAAGGCTTTATGGCTAAACAATGATGAAATATTGGTAATAATCGGATTGAATAGCGAAGCTTTAAGAAGTGGTGGCGATGTATATAAATATAGTATAGATAGCGAAAGCTTATCTCCTTATTATATTTGTGAGAAAATGCAAATTGTACAAGATATTGTGATAGCAGATGATGAAGTATATTTAAGAGGAATAATATTTGACGATGATTTTAAAACTGAATCTTCCCGTTCATTTACATACCTGGTGTAGCGGTTCTAAAAATTTTTTTGAAATTTAACTTTTTTTGATATATTATTATGTGTGGAATACAATGCACAATAATAAGTATTTTTGGAGGTTTTTATGAGGATAATAGACTGGCATTGCGACACTATATTAGGGATGTATGAAAGAAAGGAAAGCATATATAGCAATTCCCTAAGTATTGATATAAATAAGTTAAAGGAAGGCAATGTATTTGGGCAGTTTTTTGCTTTATATATCAATTTGAAAGATCATCAAGACCCATTTTTATTTTGCAATGAGCTTTTAGATTTATTTCAAGATGAAGTAAAGAAAAATGATGAGTATTTGGAACATGTGAAAAATTATGATGAAATGGTAAATGCAAATGATAAGGGAAAGATTGCAGCTATTTTAACAATTGAAGACGGTGGGGCTGTTTTTGGAAAAATGGAAAATTTAAATCATTTTTATGACAGAGGTGTAAGGCTTATAACTTTAACTTGGAATTATGAAAATGAGATAGGTTATCCAAATTTATGCACTAGAGATGGAATTAAAAATGATGGTCTTAAACCATTTGGTGAAGAAGTAGTGCTTGCCATGAATGAATTAGGTATGATAATAGATGTCTCGCATCTCTCAGATGAAGGGTTTTACAAAGTAGCATCTTTAAGCAAATACCCATTTGTGGCATCTCATTCAAATGCGAGAGCAGTTGCTGGGCATTCTAGAAATTTAACTGATGATATGATAAAAACCCTCTCTGAAAAAGGAGGTGTCATGGGATTAAACTTTGCTGCTCCTTTTTTAGGATCTGATGAAACGAGCAAGGTTTCAAACATGATTCTGCATTTAAAGCATATATATAATGTCGGTGGAATAGATGTGATGGCACTTGGGAGCGATTTTGACGGGATAGATCGTAAACTTGAAATCGATAACGCTGGTGAATGGTATAAATTGATAGACCAGATTAAAAAGGCTGGGTTTAAAGAGAGCGAAATAGATAAGATAACTTATGAAAATTCGGTTCGTGTTATTAAGGATTCAATGAAATAACTTTTTTATTATATCAAAAACCGCTTCTAATGAAGCGGTTTTTGATATAGTATTATAACTATAATTAAACACTTCTCTGATAAAGAGAAGTAAAACCACTTCTCTTTTAGTTAAACTCATAATAGATGGCTTTGTCACCTTCATGAGGGCAATCCCTATATAAGTTTTTGTTACCTAAATAATATATCACACTTTGTATTATATTCAAAGTGTGATATTTTTATGTATGTAATTATAATTATTTTATGAAAATAAAGCAAAAAGTTAACACCAAAAAATGAATTTTATAGTTAAAAACACAAAAAATAATAGACAATATTTTTAGATCATATTAGACAAAAAACCTTTAGATTTTTAGGAGAAGCGATATATGAATTTGATTTCCTATTCAAGAGCATAGCAAACAGTCCACAGGCTTTTTAGAGGTTTACATAAATGGTTCAATAGGACTTTTGACCATGTAATAGTGATGTAATAGTGAATATTGAAGGGTGAATAGTATTTTTAAAATTGGTCATAGATAAGGTATTAATTTACTATATAATCCTGTTATTTTATCTTAGACATAGCAACCAAATTTTTAGCTAGTAATTTCTTTAGTACTGTTTCATCAATGATACCTTTGTAGTAACTAAGGTCTTTTTCATTAAACCTAACGTTAAATACATCTTTAAACTTGCCTTGCATCCTACTAGCTTTTTCTGCTGCCACGTTTCTCTTGAAATCTAAAAGATGCTGCATTAGTGGGTTTAATAGAGCTTGACTTACTTCTATGGTTATCTTAGTCTTTTGTGGCAATAGCTCATTGACCCTCTTTATCTCTTTTTCCAATTGTTCTGGAGTTATATTCTCGTTATTGGTCAATAGCCTCAGCCTGAAAATAGCTTTAACCCCTTCTTTTCCACAAAGCTCTAAGATCTTCTCTTGAGTTTCTTTAGGAACTTTTGTGAGATAGGTTGCTACCTGTAAACTGATCTCGTCATCGTAAAGTAGAGTCTGAGCTGGATTACAGAGGTTTTTTGCTTTTAAATAGTTAAAAACAGTCGATTCGCTTACCTGGAATTGCTTCGATAGCTCCATTCCAAGGTTTTTCTCGTTTCTATATTTTTTGACTCTTTTCATTGCTTCGTAATTTTCTAAGAGTGCCTTCACCATATTGCCTTTTGAGATCTTTCTAAAACAAATGTTCGACTCTATCATCATTGATCGAATATAAAGTTCATCGACTTGTGAAAAAGGTATCACGTAGCAGGGGATGAATCGGTATTTATCCAAATTTGTTTTTTTCCAAAGGTTGCAATAAGCGAGTAACCTGCAACGGCCGATGATTACATTATAAGATCCATTATCGTGAACTGTCACATAGATTGGATTTAACAAGCCCACATTTTCGATTGAACGCATGAGATCGATCTGTTCCATCTTAGTTGGGTACTCAAATAAATTCCAGGTAGCTAATTCATCATTGATCTTGTCGATATCGATTCTCTGAATTTCATTAAAATATTCAGGCTTTTCATTAAAGATCCTTTCCCTTCTTATCAGGGCTTCTCTATCTTTTTTTGCCATTTCCTCGATAAATTCAGCGGAGTGATTTAAAGGGATTTCTACCTCAGTTATTCTATATTTGATGTGACTATTCTTAATACTATAATCTGGCCTTAAATCTTCTCCAAAAACGTCCCTTTCCTGTTTTATTTTTTTCATAGCAAAATATTCCTTTCAATACATAGCACTATAATTTATTATATGAATGATTTTCATATATAATGCTATGGATTTGAAAAGAATTTTAATACATAAAATTTTATAAATATGGTTTAAAAGTTCAATAAAATGTTAATAATTTATATGGGTAACTATAATTGAATGTTCGCAGTTTGCTACTTTCTTAGTAAGGTGGTGAGTTCATGAATAATAGTATCACTATATATGAAATAGTTGATTTAATTATTTCTTTTAGTGTATTTATAATAATGCTCATTGAGCTTATTATATCTATTAAATCAAAGAAGTAAAAACCACCGACCTTTTAGTAAAGCTCTTGAGAAGATTTTATCACCTTCTTGAGCAAACTGCCTTTTACAATTTAGTTACCTATAAAAAATATCACACTTTGTATTATATTCAAAGTGTGATATTTTATGTATGTAATTAATTTTAAGTAATTAAAGATTTTAATAAATAAAATTTATTTGATTAAAAATATAGAAGAAAAATTTATTATCTGTTATAATAATTGTAAAATATTACAAAGTTTAGCGTGGAATAGGGAGTAAATTGAGTAGGCAATACTGTTCACTGATACAATTTTCATTGTTCACTATTCACTGCGACGCAAGGAGCATATTTATGATAGACACTATTTTAGAAAAATTGAATAAAATAGAAGAAGAGCATGATGTTAAGATAATTTATGGATGCGAATCAGGAAGCAGAGGTTGGGGTTTTCCTTCAATTGATAGCGACTATGATGTTAGATTTGTCTATTTAAGAACTAAAAATTCTTATTTAACTATCGATGAAAAGCCTGATTTTATCGAGTATCCTGTAGATGATATCTTAGATATAAATGGCTGGGACATCAAAAAAGTGCTTTTGCACATTAAAAAGTCTAATGGATCTATTTTAGAATGGTTTTCTTCTCCTATTGTATATATGGAAAAAGGTAACTTTAAATCCATTGTAAATGAGGCTATTCCTGAATATTTTATGAAAGCGCATACCATGTATCATTATTTTCATTTAGGATTTAAAAAGTTTAATGAAAGTTTAAGTGAAGATAAAATTAAGATAAAAACTTTATTTTATATATTAAGACCTATTTTCTGCTTGATATGGATTGAGAAAAACAATTCAATGCCTCCCATGGAGTTTATTAAAGTAGTGAATGATTCTAATATTTCCAGTGAAATAAAATCATTTTTAGACGAGTTAATATTAGTAAAGGCTAGAGTTAACGAGAGTTTTAAGATAGACAAAAATAGAGTACTATGGAATTTTATAAACGAAAAGATAAATTATTACGAAACTTATTTAGAAAATATTGGAAAAGATTCTATTACGAGTTATGATAGATTAAATGAGATATTTATTAATATTTTGAATGAGGAATACAATGGAATATAAGGATATATTAAAAGCTAAAGAATATGCATTTTTAAATGAAAATACAAAATTGGATAATATATTGTTTTTAACTTTGTCTGGTTCTATATCTTATGGTACAAACCTTTCTATGAGCGATATAGATTTAAGAGGAGTTCTTGTAGAGCCAAAAGAAAGCATATTAGGATTTGGGAATTTTGAGCAATACGAAGATGAAAATACAGACACGGTGATTTATGGGCTGAAGAAATTCATAAAACTTTGCTTAAATTGTAACCCAAATGCCCTTGAACTTTTAGGAACGAAAGATGAGCATGTTGTTTACATGAATTCTTTTGGTGAAAAGATCAGGGATAATTATGAGAACTTTTTATCTAAAAGAGCATTTGATAGCTTTGGGAATTATGCATTAGCTCAGCTTAGTAGGCTTGAAAATGGTATCAAAAATAAAAAGGATGAACTTCATTTAAATAAGCATGCTATGCATTTGATCAGGCTCTTAATAATGGGGAAAGAGATTTTAATGGGACTACCTATAAATACATATAGAGAAAAGGATAGAGATTTTCTCTTAGATATACGAAATGGTAAGTATTCTTATGAGGAGATCTTTAAAAAGGTTGAAGTCTTGGAAAATGAATTTAAAATAGCCTATGATAATACTAAATTACCAGATGAACCAGATTATAAAAAAGCTGAGGATATGGTCATAGAAATTTATGAAAGTTCATTTTTTAACAGATAATACAAATTTATGGAGTGCGATAAAATGAGCGAAAAGTATTATTCTATAAATAAAGCAGTATTACAAACTAAAGATAAAATAATACTGTTTTCGATTTTTGTAATATCAATTGTATCGGTATTTACAGGATTTTATATATACACGAAGCTTATGGTTAAGCAAGATGTGGATTTATTTAAATATGTGGATGTGAGCTTTAGCGGTATTTCTGACGAAGCATCAGCTCAAATTAAGATAACAGACAAAAATGATGAGCTTACTTACAATACAGAATATTCTTTGAGTAAATCCACCAACATATCTAATGGTGATATAATCATATTGACAGCTACTCCAAATGAAACATATATGAATTCTAAAAGATATACTACTAAAGTCTTTACTAAACAATACACTGTAAGTGGGCTTAGCTATTATGTTAATAATAAAAGTGAGATTGACAATAGCGTTTTCGCAACAATTTCAAATGCAGCAAATGATAGTGTAAAGAATGCTTTTTTAAATACATATAATAATGCAAGCGATATTAAAATTAAGAATATATCATACTTTTATAAAAATGCAAATGGAGCTAATTCTCATCTCATGATTTGCAGCGTTATGGAGGTTGATTTTAACGTAAAATATTTTTTTAATACCATAACACTTCCAAATACTGTGTACTATTTGAGGGTTTATAGCAACTTTTTAAAAAATAGCGATGGTAGTTTTGAAAATTTTATTGATACAGGTGATTTTCAATACGATATATATTATCTTCCATTTTTATATAGTCAGGCTTTGAGCAGCAATGGATTTGTTGAATGGTAATCATTAGTATTAATTATTGATAAGAGTATTTTGGAAACAGAATAAAAGCAGATAGCTGATAAGTTATCTGCTTTTAATAAAAATCATTCTTTTGCTCTTTGCTTTGGTTTTTCAATTAAATAAATAAGATATAGATTTAAAGCAAGTTCACCTGCCATCTGATAAATAAAAATTTGTCTATTAAATATAAAAAGCAAACTCTCTATAATGCATATAAATGCTACTATTATTTCTAAAATCATATATTTTACATGAATAGTTTTTTTATAATTTAATATACAAACAAAAATTGAAATAAAGATCATCATTAAAATAAATACATCATAATAATATGGTATTCCAACCATAGAGATTATGTACCCGATACCTGGAAATTTTACAATTCTAATTGCTTGAGAATTCATAACTACAATGTAAAAAGCAGTTAATAGAAAAAAGAAGGTATATAAATATTTTTTCTTTTTTCTTTCCAAGTTAAAAATATTGCTCCAAACAAGGAGGCAGGGTATGGTTAAAAATTCAATAAACACAATCCATTTAAAAAAATAAAGAGTGGATATGTAATCTGAATAAAATGAGAAAAATAAAAATCCAAATTTAAAAACTTCAAGTAGTTCAAGAAAAATGAAAATGAATTTCTCTCTATTTTTTTTGCTTATCATAGTATTGATTAGATTAATACTCGTTAATAAATTTAAAAAGATGAAAAAAATATAAATATATCTCATATAACACCACCTAAATTCATGCTCATTAAAATATACTTATATTTTTATGTAAATATTCTTATTTTTTAGATTTTCCTGTAATATGCTCTATTTGAATCTTTATGCACTTATATTGACCCATTGCGTTTATGATGTACTTTTCTCCTTCTTTTAAATAATCCTTTGAATATTTTTCACAAAAGATATTCATATATTTTTTTATTTCATCTATATCCTCCACAATTGAAGCGATTCCAAAGCAAATAGCACTTTCATATTCTGTAGAAAATTCACCAGGCAAAACATTTGTATGACCTACAACGCAAAATACAACTTTTGGGTTATTCATCATGCACTCAAGCTTAAACCCTAAGTTAGCACAGTGGAGATATATGAAGTTACCATCTAAAACATAAGAAATAGGCACACCATAAGGGTTTGAATCTATATCTACTAAAGATAAAAAGCCAAACTCTCCATTTTTGAGTATTTTAAAAGCATCATCACTAGAAATTTCTCTATCTTTTCTGCGCATTTCTCTATACAAAAAATCATCTCCTAAATTAGTATATGAAAATTTTATCATATATGAGCAAGTTTAACACTGATTTCATATAATAATTATGATATACTAAATTAATATATCTGATAGAAGGTGAAAATGTTATGAGTGTAAATGAAACTATATCTCAAATTGAGAAAACTAAAGATGTTAAATTATATAATACGCTCACAAGAACAATAGAAAAATTTGAACCAATAG
>JGI20166J26741_10783337_pt1 | contig 15103 bp, 10 predicted proteins | sample TergutCu122P5_FD_26741 | JGI IMG/M metagenome (IMG submission 26741)
GAGGTCTTCAGTGTGTGGTACCGGTCGAATAGCAGACGGAATAAACTGGTCAACACACAAAATGTATCCGTAACCAAAAAAGGTGATTCCTCTTCAATGCAATGTGCTGAATCCAAATATGGCCTTAGAATTCAATTCTTGGCTCCAGTTGTCATGATACATGAAATGTGGCTTAATGCGTAAAACTATTTTACGCATTAAGCCACACCTCATGTATCATGACAACTAGAGCCAAAAATTGAATTCTAAGGCCATATTTGGATTCAGGACATTGAATTGAAGAGGAATCAACTATTTTGGTTACGGATACATTTTGTGTGTTGACCAGTGTCATTAGTAAAAAGTACAATTAAGCCTACAAAATATAGCAAAGGGTTACTATGTAAAATGTGTATAAGCTGTTCCAAAGAACCTATTTTTAAAAGGTATGGATAGGCTGTAAAATCGATACACATGTGCACACGTTGATCGAGTTTTGGTAAGGCACACAAGTCTTCAACTGATGCAAAGGACGTACTTAACATAACTAATTAGTTTTCACCCTTACAGATGCTGATTAAACGGTCAATGTGAAGAAAATAAGACCGTAAAGCTAGAAAAGTTTCCTGAAGTATTTTAACATCAAGTTTCAAGATACGTACCTTGTATCAACTGAAGACTTGTGTGTCTTACCAGAACACAATCAACGTGTGCACCATGTATCAAATTTACTGCCTATCCATCCCTTTTAAAAACAGTTTTTCCAAACAGCTTCTTATACACATTTTACATATTAACCCTTTGCTACGTTTTGTAACTATTTTTTTTTTATTTTTTACTGATAATAGGAAGAGGTACCTTCCTAACTGCAATCACAAGTTTATACTGAATGGTTCTTTAAAAAGGGGGGGGTCTAATGTTGGCTTGTATGAAGTCGGCACTTGTTGCCTAATAGAATTATATATGCTGCTGTGTATGTCTGTTGGAAAATATGTGTATTTAAACTAAGACTCCTTGGTCGTCTTACCTGCAGTCACTACACAAACAGAATTATCCCGACCGAAGTAGAGAGATTATTACGTGCTACTTCAAATGTATTGCTTTTCCTTCTCATATATTTATTCCACGTACAATAACAACTAATTCAGAAACACTTCAGCAGAGCAGTACAAAAATCACCGAGTTAATTCTTGCATATTTACTGCAAGAAATTTCATTATTATTGCATAACTACATCCAAGTACTTGGCTTGCAGTACGGTTCCGTTATAGATATTCAAAACTGATTTACCGAAGCAGACTTAACGCGTGTGTAAGTACAGGTGTTGATTCTTAATACGGCGCCAAGCAACTGGGCACACCGACGATTGACCCTTAGGATCCAACGACTCGGATATTAATTATTACACTTGTAAGTACAGGTTGGTAGCCGGGGAACGTAACACTAATTACTAATTGATGTCTAAGCTGTCTTAGACCCACGTATTGTCTTGTAACATATATGTGGAATAAACATTCTGCAAAATGTTCATACGGTGGGAGGACTGGCATAAGAAATATAAGGCGAACAGATAATGTGCAAAACCTCCAGCAGTATATTAAAATTAAGGCTTTATTGCGTTTTGTTATCAGTTACATTACAATGCCGTGGACGTTTCTGAACTTACGTTGCATCAGCCGGTTGATACATTGTGTAACGAGAGTTTTATTAGCTGCGGAAATTTTAAGCGCGTAGGTTACAAAGCGTTAAATGTGTTAAAATAACCGTAAAAGTTTCTGAACAATTTGGGTGAAAGTCATCTTTCCTTTTTTAGGGAATTCGCTCGAAGAAGTGGGAAAAATTATTGGTCACAGGATCACGAATCTAGGCCAGCATACGAGCCACGTACTAGCTGCCAGAATGATCATGACATCCTCGACGTCGCCTCACTAATCCTGCCTAAGATTACAAGAAACAAAATTCACGTGAAGTGCATAAGGAATGTAAGAAAGAAGCTCGTCAACACACATTCTGAATTATTTTCTATGAGGAAGAAGAGAAATGAAAGGAACCTGTAAAAGATGGATGCAGCGGAATGGTAGTCGTATGACTCTCAGAATACAAAGAGACTGCTACACCATACGGCATAATTTGATTAATATTTTAAATGGAGACGCAGTGTTTCATGTGAGGCATGGACTGGGTTTTAAATAATTATGCATGTTCACAGTCTGATGCAATCATTAAACATGTTGCTCTTTTTTACCCTACGCCCGATATGTTCCCAACATTTTGGTTCACCGTTAGGGCTTTTTAAGGTTTCTATTGGAATTCTCGTACAGCCTCTCTTACGACACAGAAACTTATCATTATTCTGACCATTCTATTGAGTCGCTTTTTAAGCGCATTCGCAAAAAGCTTCGTCATGTACGTCCGTCGTTTCTCTGTCCATATGGAACAAATCGGCTCCCACTGGATGAATTTTCATTAAATTTGTTATGGAACATCTGTCCAGAAAGTTCAAGTTTAATTAATATCCGACAAGAATAAAGGGTATTTTACATGAAGACCTATGTACATTTATGATAATATTTCGCTGAATTCTTCCTAGAATGAGAAATGTTGCAGAAAAAAATTGTAGAGAAAGTAAAAACACGCATATAGTCCAACAAATTTGTTTTCGAAATTCGTACCGTTTATGAGATAATGTGGCAAAATATGGTAGAGCTAGAACAGAAAATACGCAATTTTCATGCCGGATAATACATGCAAAGATACTTTAAAACTTTTTTCCACGGCCACAATGGTTACGCGAACGTGCCTCCCTGGTACGTTGTACGTGCACTTCCCGTCTTGCTGAACTATCTCGATGCATTTGGCGGTATATACCTATGTATCTCTTAGTCAACAGTGTTTAGAACTACGTCACCATCGTGATTTACACTTACAATGATTTTTTTTACAAGGATGTATTCGGTTTTTGGCGTTAGCCCCCTGAATTGTCTGGCTATTCAACTTCTTTGTTCCTTTATGTCTTCTTTGTCTTTAGCTTCTTATCTACGAGTATCCTGTACGTGTGCCAGAGTCTCACTATTTATGGTCTTGTTTTTATACGCACATTCCCCGTTTGTATGATGATCTAATGTGATTAGGCCTTCTTCCGTGTTACACCATGTTCCTATTACTCGGTGTCTGCTGGACATTGTCATCCGGCCTTGCTATCGGTGTTTCCGCTTTCGTTTGATGCGGCCCCAGTTTTCTGTCGCCGCTTCTCCTTCGTGGAGCCGTGTTTTTCTTTTGTGTTGCTTTCTGTCATGTTGTCCGCTTCCAGAAGCTGTTATGTCTGTGGATCCTTTTAACTACGTTGGAGGAATATGGCTATTAGAAGTCCTTGCCCTGTTTGGTGGCTGTTGTATGGGTGGTGACAATTTTGCGATTTTAACAATTAACCTCAATTATTTTACATCTCCGATTTGGGGAACCAAATAATAGGAAGTGTGTCCAGAGCGTGTAAATATTTTAGATCCTTATCGTTCACTACAACATATTATATAATCTATGCGTGAGAAACAAACACACACGCAGGTATACACACACACACACACACACACACACACACGTGTATTGAGAGTTACTTTTTATAATCATGGAACTTCGTCTTTCACATGAAAGGAAAGCACTGCGGACACAGGAAGACATTTGGGTCTAAGTAGGAGGAGTCAAAGGAGGCTAAAGAAAACTGCATAATGAAGAGGGGTAAAATGTACTCGCCAATCACTATTAAGGCGCTGAAATTAAGGAGGATAAAAGGAACGGATAATGTGACACATACAGAGGAGAGGAAATCCGTGTACAGGGTTTGGGTGGGGAAATCTGAAAGAAAGAGATTGTTTCGAAGGACCAGGCAAAGGTGGGACAATAATATTTTACTGATCTTAAATAAATGGAATATAAACTGCGCTTTTCTGGGTTATTAGGCAGAGAGAAGTGGCAATTCCTTACTGACTTTGCGGGACAATCTCTACGTCCCATCTTCAAGGACCAATTTTTTTTTTTAATAATTCCTGACCCTTGAAGCTGGAACCGATAAGTTGTCCTGAAAAGTCGGTAAGGAATTGCTACTCGCTGCGTAATAACTTAGAGGGGCTCAGTTATAATCAACTCGCGGCGGAAGCCTAAATTCACGCAAATAGGATGTAGAGTGTGGTCAAATTAATCTGGTTCACGACTGAGAGAAGTGGTGCGCTGTTGTGAGAACGGTAAGGAACCTTTCAGTTCTATTATACTTCTTGATATTTCTTGACTAACTGTGAACGTATTATCTAGTCAAGAAGGAGCCTGATGTGTGTAGCGAGCGATCGAGCGACTGAATTTAATTATACACCCAAGAAGGAATCGAAGCCTCGATTACAAGGTTCGAGTAATCGAACGTCACATGCGCCCCCACAAACACAATTGTTGCTCCATAAAATCATAAAGCAAATGTGCATTTTCCACTGTTGCCTCCCCGTACTTCCTGTGCGATGAATGCAAATAACGATGCTCAACGTAAAAAAAAATAAAGCAAGGAAGAATATATTAATAAACGCCGCGTTTTCCTGAAATGACACACACTGTCCAACCAGCTGGAAGGAGTTTTGTTCCGAAATATCTACAGCTGAGAATCATGTGCGGGATATATAAATTACTGGATATGGCGCAACCAGAAGGAATAACAAAGCAACAATAAAAGCGCCATTAGGTCCGTGCATTCTCTGTAACGATCGCTACAATTACTGTAAATGGGAGGGATCTCCATCGCCTACCGCAGCAGCCGGTTTTTATTTGTTAGTACAGAGCACTTCGAAAGTTCTTCACTGTTTAACACGAAGTACTGTGCGTCTTCATCTTCTACACGAACGAAACGGCCTTCAGCAAAGAGTAAGAGCCTATCGGAGCAGAACTGGTCTCTACTACAGGATGCTCCAGAAACGACTTCACTATTAACACACGGCATGGTGCTTTCTCAGGTTCCATGTGCATCAGATGATTTCCACATATGGAGGATATCTGTGAACCTACTCTGAAGAAGCAGTAACGCACAAGGAAAAAATGGCACCAATCCAACTTAGGTTAATGTTAACTGTTAACGAATGCCGTAATGACTACTACAACATTTTTAAGATGCTTAGGCTCAGGACACGCCTAAAGAGCATAAAAGATAGGAGTGTAGGAAATGTAGGTATGGTACGCGGGACTTGAATGCGACTTGTGACCGCTGGGTGCGATTGGCTTAATAAGTATAGGCTTTATCTGCTCTCAACTGTATGAAAAACATGGCCGATCAATTAAGTATAGTGCCTACCGGGTATGACTAATCTCTATAAAGATTTATCCGAACAGGCATTAATCTAGTGTAGCGAAGTTTTCACTGGTTTAAGAGATAACATACGGTAGTCTGCCACCAACCTAATCAATCTAGTTAATTCTAATGTTATAAGGAATTTACTGGGTAGGACTCAAGGACAATAAAATCGTCACAAGACGAGTTCAATTAAGAACAAATATAAGTAGAAAACATATTCTGTCCTACTATATTAAATGTTAAAGTGTAAACGTGAAGGAGATAACTATCTAATAATATAGCTTTGATATATGAGACTAACAAATGGTTAATTAATTCTTTCACTTGTTGATTTGCCTCTCGACTATTAGTTGTAATGCATAGATATTAGAATTAAACTATTTGGCTTCACCGAATATATTCCGAAACTGTTCAACTCGAATTAGAAGATAATTTTGAATACTTAAATACAGTCAGCACGACTTACCCAAAATCAACAGAAGACAACAACACGTTTCAATCACCGTAATATTTAAACTTATATCAGACTGTCTTCACAAATCTTCTTCGTACGTAGATACGTGACGGCCGGCAAACGGATAATTAACGAGTGAGAGTTAATCGTAGTGAAATTCAAAGTACATATGGAGGCAAATTAACAGGTAAAACATATTTCTGAGTCAATTGAACTGTTCAGGTCACTGCCAGGCTTGATCGGGTGGTAAAGTGAAATGAACTATGGAATATTCGCTGAGCCGGCGAGTGAGTGACCGACGGTTTCCTGTATGAGGGAAACTTACTAGGAATGAAAAGTATATCTAATACAAATTGAAAATTAATATTTCAAATTCGACATTCATTATATAAGTAAAATATAAAGTGTGCAGTTTCATTACCCCTTCCCGCGTGTGAAGAGTATTCGTTCAATCATGCCTCATTTCATGCGATAAACCGAAAACAAGCAGCATATACTTTTAACACCCCTTATACAAATAATTCCAATCACTGTAATTTCGCGTACTTTCTTTTATCAGGCAATTATTTTGTAACTGCAAGTAAATGCATGAGAGTGCATATCCTCTTGTTAAGAAGAGCCATAAATATTTATCCACAAAACAGAGTAGCTGGTTTACCTGTCAACTACAGCTTCAACACTTCTGTGTAATGTATGTGTAAAGGCGCTTTTTGTAACACAAGTAAATTAATTCACAACAGAGACAATACTGTGTATAAGGGCTGATTCACACTATGCGTCAAGTTTCCGTTCCGTCACCGTTCCATCTTCGTTCCGTCAGAATTGTCTGTGTTCACATTGTCCGTCGTGTTCAGCCACCTTCCGGCACAGCACGTGGAAGGAGGCCTGCGATTATCTCCAACAAATATGTAGCTCCATTCGTTTTCTAAGAGACAATTACCAGCAATAGCACTGATGTTAGATGAAGAAGAGAAAAATGCTGCTCTGAGGGATAAAAAGAAGCGTATGTGTGTTTAAATGTGTTTCAGAAAGAAAAAATCAAAATGCGAATACTGGAATGTGCACAAATAACACTGGACAAAAAACATTTGGTCCCATGAGGAAAAATGTCTGTTTCTGGTGTATTTTTGGACGTGGAATTCAAATATGTTTCCAGAATTTCTCTATCACTCACACCTTTTGCGTTGCATCAGACTATGTGAAAGCACAAGTCTACATATGTGAGTTACTGGGGGCCTGTAGGAGGTAGTCTGGACGTGTTGTAACAAGCAGCGTGACTAACAGTCCTCTGCCGGATGCTGGCCAGAGCTCAGTGTGTTATCGTCTCAGAAGTACATAGTGTTTGTTCACCATTAATATGTCAAGAAAGTGCGCAAATTCATCGGATGCATTTTGCTACATCTGCGGTGAGGTGACATTCAAATCTCGAAGACGGTCTTTCACACTCCTGATTAAGAAATGCTGTGGACATTATTTCGGCTGCAAAGTGGGTGATCAGGATAAGCGTTTGGCTCCCCATTTCTGTTGTGTGACACGTGCCAGGCGTCTCGCGGCATGGGCAAAAGGTTCACGCTCTATGACTTTTGCCATTTCAATGGTTTGGAGACAGCCCACGGGCCATGTTTCAGATTGCTACTTCTGCCTAACCAGTACCACTGGTGTAACAGCAAAGACCAAACACACTGTTCAGTATCCTAACTCACTATCTGCGATGAGGCCAGTACCTCGCAATGCGGAGTTACCTGTACCAAAGTCTCCAACAAACATGACACTGACTGACAGTGAGTCAAGTGATGAACATGTAGGCCAATCTAACAATATGGATTGTGATTTAACATTTGCAGGAGCCTGTTCTTCCAATGAACCACACCTGCTGACTCAAGGGGACCTGAATGATATCGTCCGCAATTTGAACCTGTCAAAGAAGCAAGCTGTATTTTTAGGTTCCAGGTCAAAGGCTGGAATCTTCTGCGCCAGGACACTAAGGTGTGTTTTTACAGTGCGCGCCATGAAGAATTAAAGGATTTCTCCTCCCTGGAAGATGGTGTCGAGTTTTGCAATGATGTTTGTTCAGTTCTTGGCCATGAATATAACCCAGATCAGTGGCGCTTGTTCATTGATTCGTCAAAAATGAGCTTGAAAGTGGTTCTAAACCAAAACGGAAATAAATTTCCCTCCGTTCCTTTGGCTCACGCAGCCAACATGAAAGAAAGTTATGAAAGCATTAAGCTACTGTTGGGAAAGAATAAGTATGGCGAATTTAAGTGGAAGTTACGTGGTGATTTCAAGGTTGTGGCACTGTTACTCGGAATGCAAATTCAATACAAAAAATACTGTTGTTTCCTGTGCGAGTGGGACAGCCGGGACAAGAAGAATCACTGTGTAAATAATCTGTGGCCTAAACGAACATCACAGACGCCAGGGGAGAAAAATGTCGTCAGTCTTCCTCTTGTTCTTCCGGAGAAAATTTATCTGCCTCCTTTGCACATAAAGCTGGGCCTCATGAAAAACTTTGTGAAAGGTATGGACAGAACTGGCCGTGGATTCGAATATGTGAGGATTAAGTTCCCAAATGTGAGTGACGCAAAAATCAAAGAGGTTATATTTATAGGACCCCAGATCAGGGAACTTATGCATGACAAACAGTTCGATGAAGACCTGAATGAGAGTGAAAGAAAAGCATGGTTGTCATTTAAGAGGATTTGCAAGTACATCTTAGGAAATCACAAAGCAGGGAGCTATCAGGATGTTGTGCATGACCTGCTGACTTCGTACAAAGTTATGGTATGCAATGTGAGTCTGAAAATCCACTTTCTGGTGTCACACTTGGATTCCCCCCAGAAAAACTCGGCTTAATCAGTGGCGAACACGGTGAAAGATTTTACCAAAACATTATGGTTATGGAAAAGCGGTACCAAGGCAAGTGGACCTCAAGTATGTTGGCAGACTATTGCTGGACCTGAAGAGGGGTGTGCCTGACGCCAAATACCGACGAAAGTCATAGGCCTCAACATTTTAGTGGAAAGTTTCTGCCTGTTTCATGAGCACGTAAAGTACTATTTTGCACATTTAAATTCCTCTGTATCTTTGAAACCCTGCCTTATAGAAAGATTCTGTATACATATCTGAATTCAGCATAAAAACTACGGCGAAGTTCACTTACTGAATTTCGTGGGACCAAGAAATAGTTAAATCTTGTTGACCAGTGTAATTAGCTGATGATGAAATGAAATTTTATCACAATTTTATAATGTCCAAGCACCAATTCAATTATGTGCTTCAGAAGATTGAAAAAGGTTTGAAAAAGAAGAATACTACGTTCCGAGATGCAAAATCACCCGTGGAGAAACTAGCAACTTGTCTACGATAAGTGCATTTCAAGTTAATGTAATTTCATTCAAATAGCATTTATTGAAGTTACAGAAGAACACTGACTGTTGCAAGAACTGAAAATAATAGAATATTCATTATATATTAAAGCGAGAAGGACACAGTCGTTAATAAGTTGCCATATTGGACGATGTAGACGAATTCAGTTGCGCAAATTCCGACGCCCGAGCTGGAGCAGAATTTGTATCACAAACGCGGTTTCGTTGTATCCCAGGTTCATCTGAAGAGCCAGAAGATAATTCTGATGAATGCGTAGACTTGGATTCTTGGTGGTTCAGCTTGTCTTTCCTTATCACTTTCAACCAAATATCTCATTAGTACTGCGGATGCCGTCACAGGTTGATCTTACTTTTAAACTCATTTTTTGCACTTGCAGGAGTCTGCTCCTCTTGTTCCGCTTGTAACAATTCTTCCCCATACGTCTCGCCTTCTTCGTCAAATTCTAGATTTTTGACAGTGTCTCTTTCACGCACATACGGGCACACAAAAGACAGCTCATCAACGAATTTTTATTGAAGCAGACTGACCACTTTTGATAGCCACTTTCTTCAAATACTTTCTACACTAATCCCGCAACGAAGGCCATCTATGCTTACACTCTGAACCTATGAATACACGAAAAAGTTATTAATTTTGCCTCATTTAATTTACTAATCAGTAATAGTGGTGGATTTGTAAGCTCAACTCAGACAATTCTCGTTATTTATGTATTCGTGTAATTGATATATCTTTTTCGAAAAATACTTCTTACTTATTATGTTAACAAAACCATTCAAACTAATTCCAACACATTTCTTCCAGGTTTCTTGCTACATGAGATAGTTTTCCAACTATTTCATTCGGCTTTCGCCGGGGACACTCAACTGTACTGATTATTGTTCCAGGCGTGGGCAAATCTATTATAAAACAGTTAAAACATAAAGTTATGCCAACCCCTACAAGGACAACTGAGTCGCAAATCGTGAATGACTTTTGGGTCCTGTGGAACGTCCCTAATTACACTGGTGCCATTGACGGTAAACACGTGAAGATTCAGGCCCCTCCAAATAGCAGTTCCAAGTTTTTTTAATTACAAACACAATTTTTCTGTTGTTCAGTTAGCACTGGTAGATGCTCATTATAAATTTACAGTCGTAGATATAGGATCGTATGGAAGAAACAGCGATGGAGGGATTTTTGCACATTAAAAACTTGGAAAATATTTAGAAACTCATCTAGGCATTCCGAAAGATAAATAGCTTCCCGGAATATTATGTTTAGCCCATCATGTTATTATGGGTGACGAGGCTTTTCCTCTGAAAACGTACTTAATGAAACCTTACCCAGGATCGCAGAGCAAAGGGGACAATGAGAAAATCATCTTCAATTAGATGCTTTCCCGATCCAGGAGAGTGGTGGAAAATGCATTTGGAATATTATGCTAGAAATTTCAAATTTATCAGAGGACCCTACAATCATTGCCGGAGAATACGGACAACATTATTTTTGCGACTGGTATTTTGCATAGTTATCTGAGAGATCAAGGTGTAGGCCTAAGCGATATGGGAAATTCTGCAAATGATCAAAGCAATCTCTGAAAAATACCAAAACAAGGAGGTAGTGCCCAATGAAGTACTTTTGTGAGTAAGCGACAAATTTAAACAAATCTTTAAGAGTCCGTCTGGATCTGTGCCTTGGCAGAATAAAATAGTGCAATGTTAGCCTAATCTATAATATTCAATTTTTCTTTCCAGATTCTGTCACTATATTTCTTTGACATGTCATATATGATTCCTCACATTTACGCACAAATTCTATTAATTTTTCATCTATTTCTGACGACAAACAGCCAGCACTCGTTGCAAGCAAACATTTGAAGTGTGGTGGAGGAGATATAAGACTGTTCACATATCGGAAACGAGCAGGCACAGACCGGTTCGGACCCGTTCCGTCACGTCAAACATTCTCGCTTAGCAATGGCGACTGAGACGTGACGGAGACGTTCCTGTCAGTGTGTACATATCCGTTTAATTACACATGAGAAATTTTTACTGAAAGGTAACGTTCAGCGATGGAACGGAAACGTGACGTATAGTGTGAATCGGCCCTAATTCTCTTCGTGTAATGCAATCTACGTGTACATGGAAGACGAACATGCGTATACTACATGCACGGTCGTATAATTGTTACTGCATTCGTTAAAGGAAGCGAGGCGTTCATACATTTGTTGCTTTATGGCTGGCCCATCTTTTTGTTAGGATAGACCTCCATAGCTTGCACATTTTGGAGATCCATGTTTCACGTTCCGATATGGAATCTGTTCGCTCCCCCCCCCTCCCTAAATAAATAAATAAACACACACGTGTGTGGGGGGAGGGCGCGCGCGCGTGCGAGCACGTGAGAATTTGGTTCGTTCCTTGCTTGGTTGGTCTCACTGTTCTTATATACTGTTCCCGAATGAATGCCGGTGATGGTAATGCATTTGTTATCCAACAGCTTTGACGGTTCTTTCATCACTATTGTGGTTGTTATTCCACGTACTTACGCCAAGAGGTTAAGTGCATATCCTTGATGTACTATGCGCACTCCAAAAAAAAACTGCCCAGTGTTGTAAGTATGAGTAATTTTGTGCGTCAAAATATTTTAAATGGTAGGAATTTGTTCGTTGCCTCTAATAGGCTTGAATGCAAGTTTTTGGTCTTAGCTGTGCGTGCCTTAGCACTTGCCAAATAGAAGAACGAAAAAAAAATACAATTAACTCCGACAAAAGGTGTGAAGTATGCAAGTAATAACTAATAATTATTTTCAGTTACTTTCAGCGTTGGTGTCATTCCTGAAAATATTACCGTAATGGGGAATACAAAACTTAAATGTCGAAGGATAGGGTATTTGGTACAGAGGTATAGACGGTTTGTGTAATATTTCAATATAGCATGTTTCAAGAAAAACCTGCGTGAAGAACGAGTATTTTTACTAGTTTAAAATAAAAACAGGAGATTCTGGAAGGAACTGTTAAACCTATTTCCTTCGAAATATTTTAATAAACGCTGTTAGGTAATCAGGACCCAAGGTTAACAAAAGCTTTTGTTTCTTCACTTCTCAGGCTAGTGACTCTTGTACAATCACAATTGATCTCTCCAGCTTTTCCTTGACCGTCCTAATCTTCCTCTTTCGTGCAGTTTGTAATTTGTAATAAATTTCGTAATTATATTTTCCTCAAACAGCCCACAAGACTTTTCTGAGTACCCTTAAGTGACTTCACAGTATTTCTGATCGTCAATAACGAACATTTTACAATGTTCTGAACCTCATCACGAAGGAAAGCTAAGGTTACACGGCCTCAAGAAGGCAGCTGCTTTTTAAGCGACCACTAAGTATCTCTCAACCAATGGTCAAGAGAATGTGATGCCGCGCACTTATTGGTCAAGACATGCCACGTCATATCTGGCCTTATTACACATGTTCAAGTTTGAACGTTTCAATTGAAAAGGTAGGCTAATGTAGAAACTCAGAACTTTTCAACATTGGTTCCTTGCGTACCACTCTCGGGAACACTCACGCGTACCACCACGTACTGAACATATAACTTAGACACAATTTGTACTCCTCTAGTTTAACTTCAAAAATACCTCTAAATGATTTATTCCCATTTAAATACATTTAAAATAATTTTCGTAACGTGATTAACATCTTTAAAATTGACTTATGAAAGAAAATGATAATTTCAAAATAACTTCGCATACCAAAAGCAGAGTAAAAATGTGTAGTGTATTTCGGTTTTCAGTTACTAAAAATTCGGAAAAATTTTCAGCCTCCATCTTCTGGGTTGAAGAATCGATGTTTACTGTTAGACCGGGAATGGATTTTCTGTTACTGAAGTCTAGAAACAACGGAAATGACTGAAAGTGAAACCCATTTTACAAACGCACTGCCTTCTTAACCCCATCTGCTGGGAACTTCAGACTTGGCACAGGAAGTTCGTGTAACTAATGGGTCTTCCGGTGTTCTGCTGCTGGTCCGCCTCATGTTACATTGTTTTTTTCAACAAAAGGATCTATAAAGAATAATAACGTCTATTCAATGTTGGGCACTTTCAGTACTTTGACCACTGACATTTCAACCACAATAAAACACAGATCCATGGAATGTACAAATAAACACACGGCATAGCTAAAGAACGTTGGCCTTCATTTGGGGACGTTACTGTACGCGATAATCATGAAATGTTTCTGTTAGGACAATTGCAATGGTACGTAGAAGGTTAAAATAGTTTTAAACTGATCCTAAAAGCGTGGTTATTCATAGGCCTTTATCTCAAAATTTTGTCTTGTCTACGGGTTAATTCAGGGTTACCTGTCCTTGTGTAAGTGTGTGAAGTTTGCAACAATATGCTGGAAGTTTATCTCCAAGTGAATGAGAGTTAAAATTACTTCCCAGCGTTGTGTGATTTGGAGTTCTCATGACAACGAATATAAATTTTATTGCATTCTGCTGTGTGCAACACCGTTTTAGTTTCTTCCTCATGGCTCAATTAACGATACCGTTAGTACGACAAACGGCGTTACAAGACATAATGGATACTGGATAATAACATTGAAAGGATAGACAAGGAAACGGTCATGGCTTAATTTGAAGTATACCTGTGCATTTTAAGGGATAGTGGGTAAAACCAAGAAAAACCTCAGAAAAGTCTGCGTCTAGGCCAAGATTCGAACCGCGCACCTCTCGAATGCAAATCAGAAGCGTTACCATTTGAGGGAACTTACTCGTATGACGACGTGTTGCTTGATGGTTTGGCTTATCATTTCGGGGGAAACTGCTACGTCCATCTTCACCGTAGACAAGTACGTATATTACGAAAGCGAAAATGATAGAGGATACGAAAAGGGAGGACAGTTCTTCCGTCCCTATATTTTAAACAATTTTTTACTGCATGGCCTGCCCTTCTACTCAGCAGATGAAGACGGCGCGTTCATCCGAGACGTTGGTACCTAACGACAATCGCATTCGAAGGGATAGCAATCTTCAATCTTATCTTTATGGTTATGTTACAACTTCAGATGTTATGTACGAACAGTAGAATGCGATGGAAAGATGACTAGCAATTCTGACTCGAAGATTTGAAAAGCAAACAGTCACAACATACTTCATGCATTATTCAAGCAATTGTATCCAGAACCAAAGGATCAATATACTTGTATAGTACGGATAGCCATGACTGCAGTCAACTCCAGAATACACATTACTCGTACAGTAATCTGGGACTCCGTGACATCAATTCCGTGGATTTGCGTTTAGTCCCGCACTAAGACACTACTGTAAAATAATGTGAAATAACCCTAATGAAATTTGTAGCTACATGAAGGAAGAATGTAACGTAGATTCTCTGACCTTACTTGCCATTCACTCTGTGAGCTATGTTTCTTACTTTCTTGGTATTTGCAGCTGTCTTGTGGAAGAAGAAACACATTCATACATGAGAGACAAATGTAACAAAATTCATAAAGAAGCAGCAATAATGAAAATGCTAATAATTTATTCAATTACTGTTGGATTATGGGGATAAACAGAGGATACAGAAGAATATCAATCTAACGTGATGGGTAAACACTGCGCAATTTTACGATGTCACTTGTCATTATTTGCTGAACTGTTACTTCCTACAGCATCTGAAACACTGGAAACTATAAACGTGATATTTTGGATCCAAAGTGTAAAATTTTTCCGCGCTCCAGACCATAACATGCACCCCAAATTTCAATGATCACTTTAAAAATACAAGCTTATTTCAGATATTTCATAAACATTTCCCTAACTCAAAAAACATATATTATTATTATTATTATATCCAAAATCTAAGACCCTTAATGTTTCAGAAAAGCAATTAACCAACATGAATAGGTGGTGATATTCTTTGTGGTATCTTGTAGCGAAATAAATAATATGTGCTGCAAAACAATGCATAGTCAGTATTGAGG
>JGI20166J26741_10784448_pt1 | contig 15102 bp, 9 predicted proteins | sample TergutCu122P5_FD_26741 | JGI IMG/M metagenome (IMG submission 26741)
GCCGGGAATCGAACCCGAGACCTCTGTATCTGTAGCCAGAAACTCTGACCACTAGACCACAGAGGCGGTCATGTATATGGCTATAAGTAAGGTAAATGTTGATTTAATCTTATGACCTTTTATATAAGCAATTGTTAGAACAATATATGTTGTGGGCAAGTTCTATATCCAATGACTGTATTACCAGCAATGGATTCTTCAATTATCATTCAATACAATACAATAAAATACAATACATGATCACCCTCCAATCGAACATATTTGTCAATAATGTACGTATGTCATAAACCCATAGTGATGACTGAACAGTGTCCATCTTCAAAAGAAACAAAAAAAAAAATGTTCCAGAGACTGGATATACCTTTTTCTTACTCCAGGTATTGAAACTGGCTCTTACTAACAGGCCCACCAGAGTGGGTTATTCCTTTTTCCCCATTCCATCTGAAGCTCATACATCATTGCCATGATCTGTTAAAAATGAATTCATACAACCAGCTGCATACAAGTTTATCAAAGTCATCTAATGGTAATGACTGACAAGTTGATGGACCCATTCATCACGTTAAAGCCTCCGGCTTCCAATCGACATCTTAAGGATTCCAAAAAGACAGATATTGAGGAGATATATGTCCGGACTATAAGGGGAGGTTGATGCACTACCCAGTACATTTCCTCAAGAAATGTAAGTTTTCCACAGCTGTATACGGCGAAACTACTTCTTCTGAATGTATCCTCACATATTAGCAAACACTGCCACTGGGAAGTAAATCAACAAGAATGGTCCTGAAATTGTCCTAGAAGACATTTGTCACAATTTGCTAGCAGAAGTGAACATGTGTGATTTTACTGCAGTATTATCCTCTCACTCTTGTCCACACAGTGTATCACACATTGCTGTTCTTTCAACATGGTGTTTCTGTCTTCCCAGCAGCACTGCACAGGTACTTCACACATAATGCTCCAGCAGTTCTGATCCCTACTCACCTGTTCTGGCATCCATCTGCTGAATACTGTCTTGAACCCAAGATATTCTCAGATGACTGTTTCCACAAATTCATTGCATACTGCAACCTTTATTTGTTTGTTGCTATTTCTCCCTTTTCCTTTATTTTGTCCATCTGGTCTAGTTGTACTACCTTTGTTGATTCAGCCAGTCACACATATGCATATTCAGAAGTTTCCCAAATTAGTGCTGGGGCCAATTTTGGTAACTACATAGTACAGATTTCTGCCACTAGGTTCATGATTTTGAAACAATCATAAGCATGTGTAATATTCAAAATACCTAACCCAGTCAAGTTATTATGCATACAATAACACACCTTTCTTTCTCACTACCCATTGTCTTGTAGGATGCTTCTAGTAAACAACAGGGTTGTAAGTAGTGTCCTAGAACAAAGAGAACATACTTACGAATCTCAGAAGGTACTGTTGCTAAAACTACTGTCTATGCAGAAGATAACTCACTTAGGTGAACTAATAATATACATATATTGCGTGTGTGCGTACCTGCATTGCACCAGAAGGAAGTGACCAAAACTTGGTGGGGGGTGGAGGGGGGGAGGAGGAGGAGGAGGGAGTTGTTAATCATGTTATCTTGAGCAAAAAATTATGTATCATTATGTCTAATTTGGGAAAATTTTGGAGTTACGAATGTTCAGAATTATTAGCCAACAGCAGTAATAGGCAGAAATGTTTCTACAGCATAATAAACATTATAAGCAATAATTTATGGCATTGTAAGAATGTTGCACATCCTATAAACAGCAATAAATCTTCACATTTATTTAAAATATAAATGATCACACTCCACACCAAAGGTTTTAATAAACTTTAGACCTCTACAGATATGCGTCACTTAATGATGGGGCTACATTCTGAGAAATATGTCATTAGGTAATTTTGTCATTGCATGAATGTGTACTTACACAAACCTAGACAGTACAGTATAGCCTACTACACACCTAGGCTATATGGTATAGCCTATTGCTCCTAGGCTACAAATCTGTACAGCATGTTACTGTACTGAATACTGTAGGCAATTGTAACACAGTGGTAAGTATTATAATATTATCCATCCATCCTCCTGGCGCTACAGCCCTGGGTGAGCCTTGGCCTCCTTGACAACCAGTCTCCACTGCTCCCTATCCTCCGCCTTCTCTGATTATAATATTATAGTATAATATTATAATCTTATGGGACCACCGTCATATATATGGTCCGTCATTGACCGCAACGTCATTATGCGGCGCATACTTGTAGTTATTATGCCACTACCACCATCATCAGATATTCCTCAGTGCAACACACATGTATGCAATTAAATAAGAATACCTACAACTCCTAAAAATGGAGTTTACATTTCATGGAATTGCTAGTGTAAATACTGACTGCACATTTGAAAGTAATTATAAATAATTTTTTTGGTCAGCACAGCAGGGTTGATGAGGTATCTGTTCATGTGGGATATGATGCAGTGACATTGGGAAATCGGTTCCCAACGTTTCAGGACAATGTAGCTGTCCAATCTTCAAGGTTAAAAAGACCAGCAGCATGATATTTTGACCCTTGAAGATGAGATCACAATGCACAGTTCTGTAATTGTCACACACACACACACACACACACACAAGCGGCAGACCTTGATAGAACATATTTTGCTCCAGTCGCTTGATTAACAACCTTTCAAACCCTGGCCACCTCTTTCCAAGACACCCTACACACATAAAAATGAACTGTCATTTACACTGCAAAATGCTGTGATACTGAAACTTAACTGCATTACATACACAACTTATGACACAAATATACCATACGCGTGTACAAACATTTAGTCAGAAACCTGCGGTAAGAAACCACATGCAACAAATGAACATATTGAGGTGAATCCTAAAGAAATGGGGAATTAAGTTTGCGGGGGACCAATCTGTCTCAGGAGGTAGAGCAATGGCACGATTTTATAACAAGGCCATGCATCTCTCAGTTCCATTCAAAGCAGCAAATTTTTTAATTAGCTGTGGGGCTATTACCTCCTCAAACGCGATCTGGTTTATGGTGTTCGCTATATGCGATGCGAGTTTTTCATGGTGGTGAAAATTTACAGTTGGTAGGTGAAAAACAGTGTTTTTGAAGGAACATACTACCTATATCTTCATGGTAGATGCATTTTTGCGTCAGTCTTTAAACTTGCCGCCTTCCATATTACTGGACACCAATGTATGCTCAGGAATTATATTTACTATAACCTAATTTGGTTCTACTTGGGATATTTAATACTACAGTTACCCGCTTCGATCAGCTGAAGAGAAAAGTCTATCCCCAGGAAACCAATATCAATAACAAAGTCATAAAGTGCGTAGAATACAAATTACTTTCAATATACTCGTTTATAATTTACACTCCTTCCGAAACAGTTTTTTAGAACAGTATACCAACTTACTCTCACGAAACAGCGTACGATTACTCGTGCCAGGCGTACTAACTATACAGACTAACAGACACGTGTCTGTATCGTGAATTCTGCATTCTACACCCGTTTTTTTAAACATTAACCACTAATTAAACTCTGCACATGTGCAAGCTTCAAAACAAATGCTGTCACTACTTGAGTGACACATTTTGTTGTCGCACGGGCGTTTATTTAAAACAATGTAGAGCGGTTTTCTATATAACATTCCCCACAGTGCTGTCATATTTATTAACTGCAATGGGGAATGAAATAGTGTTGTAATGTTGGTATGACGCCACAGTTAACCCAATGAGGAAGAAATAATAGTCAGTCTATTAGTCTTTTAGATACAAAAGAAAATAATTAGAATTATGACTGGCTCTGAATCTTGAACTTCTTGCATACTATTATTTCAATCATTGGAGATACTGGCAGTATCTTCGCAATACACGGTATCCTGAAAGAAATTTTTGTCACAACCTGGAAACGTATACATTTAACATTACAGTACATGGTATTTATAAAAGAAATATACTGCAATTGCATAAACCGACAGCTAATCTTACACTATTCCAGAAGGGAGTATATTATATGAGTATATAGCGCTTCAATGGACTACCTGTATATATTGCAGAATTAGTAGTGGATAAAAAACATTTTATATCCACTTTTAAAAAGTACTTAGTTAACAAATCCTTTTATTCACTTGAATTTAGTAATGATTAAATACTTATATGAGATGAGGCCTGATGATGTTTATGTAAGCACAGCCTTTTAGTATGTTGATTTTAAAAATCAATTGTTCATTGCATACAATATATTTTTTATTGTTGTATGATCTTTTAACTATAGTCTACATATGGTATTAAGACTGACCGTTGATTGTCATAATCATACCATACAATTAATGACATGTTCAGTATTCAATGCCCTTTATGGGTAGTTTTATGGATTGATGAAATGTCTCTGTATTATCTGTATGTTACATCAAGAAATTACTAAGTGAAAACAGGAGGTACATTTAGAAGGGACTATGGACATGTGGCAAAAGGGCCTATAAAGAATGAAAGGGAGTCATTTGATTCACTATTCAAATTTTGTTGCAAGAGCATAAAGGCTAACAATTACAGATTCTCAGAATATGAGAGCTTACAAATGGCTCATTTAGAAGCAGTATGCTCATAGTACACAGCTAATCAGACACCTTAAGTTTACACAATTATGGAAAAGGAGCAAGCTGTTAAAATGCAATTACTTTACACACACACACTACAAAATTAGAACATTATGTGTAGCTAATTTTGAGTTCATAATTCATTTGGACTTCTATTTCAGTCATTGCTTACTTTTCACATCTATGCCATTTATAAATGGTGGAGGAATGTTCATTACTTGAAAATGACAAGTTTTGCTGAAACTCTAAAGTCATACAATACACACGTTATTTTGTCCCTTGAACATTTAAACAATGTAGGTTGAATATACCATGATCTTAAGCCAACAACATGCCGACAGATAAAGATGGGTGGCTCAAAATCACAGGCCAGGGGTTTTGCACACACACACACAAAAGGGCAAACACACAACACATTCTGTGGGACACCATAATACTTCGTTCCTGAGGTGATCAACAATGAAGAGTACAACTTTTCTATTTGTGGGCAGCAGAAATGCTAATCTTCAAAATGGTAGTTGGATATCCACCAATCTTAGCTACAGAACGTATGAGGGTGTATGAAAAGACTGTAGCTTCGAGGTTCAATTGCCATCATTTCTCCAAAGGCTGAGAAGATTTGCTGTGTCACTCTTAAAGGTGGATTGTAGTACGAGATATGAAGTTCTTAAAAATGATACCAAGTATATTAAGTGTCATGAGTGGTTCAAGAATCTTGTATGGGAATCTATAATAGTTAGGAAAACAAAACTTTTGTTGCATTGTGTCAGGTGGAGGACACAACAAACTTTGATCTATATGAAGGCTTAGGTATGGCAGGCAATAAAATCAGAGTTTGTGGGTGAGATGAAAAAATTTTAGTTACTTGAGGGACATCTCTCGTAATTGGCGTAAGCAACAGAGCTGCAAATTACATTTAGTAAGGTTTAATTTAAATAAAATAAATGCTGTCAGTTTGCAGTATGAAAATTTGGGCAGAGTACTTTGTACAGTATACTGGTTCATTATTCACAGCTGTGATTAAAATTAAATCAACAAAAACAGTTTGAATATGACCTAAAGCATGAAAGAACTACCAGTTTTGCAGTTCTAAACAAAAACGAAATGCGTACTCTGCAAATATTTCCAATGACAAGATGGACCTTTTATGGTACTGTATTTTACAACTTGTCACAGTATTAGTTTCACTCCATGCAGTTCTGGAACAGACCAAAGTATTTCTTCTAACCGGTATGTTCAAAAAACATAGTCCCTGAATTTCAAATTCCAGAGTGAGGTACTAAGAACTGCTCTAATCACCTTTATAAATATATGTGTATGTGTGTGTATATGTACTACACTACCCTGACTCACCACAGATTATATTATGTGGATTAATTTTAGAATGTAAATATTTTAACAGACATAAGGAAATAATAGAAAAGTGTAAATAACATGTTGATAAAAAAAATCATAATTAAAAGTCCATGCTATATGATAAGTGCTTCTCAAACTTGCAAAAATGTCAATGCCAAATCTTGCCATTTCATTTACAGGAACATCTTGTCTTGCCTTCATCTGTTCATAAAAATGTTTTCTTGTTATGTAATGCAATGGTTCACCACTGTCACCACAAAAGCCTGCCAGTGGATCCTCCACCCTCCCATATGGCTGCATAGTATGCAAAAGGACAACTCTGCATTTTCTAGACAATGTACTGTACTGATATTCATGTATTCACTGTTTTCATCACCCCCTTCCCCCGCAGAAGAACTTACTAATGTACAGACATGTATGAATGCTGGAAACATTCATCCTACAACAAGCAATTTAAAAACTGATGTTTCAAATACAAATCAAGGAAACTGCCATTGGGTCACGTTTCTTACCAAACCTTGCCACTGTGTTTCAACAGCACTATCTTCCATGAAGCCATTCCGAAGCCTCACTGGATAGTTCTACACACTCCAATGCTCTTGACCAAGGGGACATCTGTAAGCTACACACTTGTATATTTATCCTGGCAGATATGGTACAACTATTTTTATAGGTGGCCACTGTTAATTTATATTTCAAGGTTTTGTGCCCAATTTTGCTTCTGTGCATGCAAGTTGGTTTTGTTAATAATTATCTACAAGAATTCAAGGTTATAAAATGTATCAGGTACTCAAGTCAGGTAGGAAATGCCTCAGAAAATGAACAGCACTGTACAGTTGATGACACATGGTGATATAGTGCCATAGTGTTCATTCCTGGAAAATCCAGGCTGATCTGAGTCATCTGACAATTACAAAACATCTTCTTCATTGTCTTCTGATGGACTTAAACTGAAGTACAAAATCAATATCAGAATTCCTGCCATTCAAAATTTCTAAAATTTTCATTTTTTTGGTGTTCATAAATCTTTTCACTGCCATGACTGTACATCAATGGAACCCACAAACAGCAGGACCATAAAACTGTACAGAAGAAATCAGCTGTGATCCCACACAACTGCTATATCTTGCAGTCACCTGCCCTATTCTGGCATGAATTGTGTAACAAATATAAGGGCAAGGGGCAGAGACAGGAAAGCACAGTAAAAAATATCACCTGATAATGCCTAATGATAGAAATGATTCTTCAAGCAACCATTCCTGATCAAATGCAAGGTACAAGATGAGATGTGCTAAATCAACATACCTTCACCCTGAAGTGTCAAACTCTCTCTGATAAAGTGAGTTGAAGTTGATTTTGGCAGTGCGTCTGTTAAATTACATATCATCTGTAATAATATGTGCTATAAGAAATAATGCAAGTTTATGTGAAGTAAAATGTTTATATATTTTACACTCAGTAAATGTTTCTAGCACTATGTTTTTGGAGACAATGGACTTACCAAGCTTCTTTACCAATTTAGAAGGTGTAAAGACTGAATGAGCTATCCAATCTCCGCAGTATAAATTTATTTGGATTAGTGGAAAACAGATGTTTATAAAGTTTGCTATAACCTGGATAGTTAGGCAATGTAAATACTTAAAATGCTATTCATGCACTACAAAGAGATGACAGACATGCAGAACAAATACATTTTTCAACTGACATATTTCTGTCAAAGAGAAGATAATACTTATTTCATTGCCACTTTTTAAAATTGAAACACACTTCTGTTTGTGTTCCTGATCAGAGAAAAGGAACACACTATGAAAACAAAGGCATGTCTTCTCAAGCCAAGTGTAGTCTTAACTCATATTCATTAAACAAAATTTTGTTGTGCAGAATGGCTAAGTGTAAACTCTCTTTTTTATCTAGACTTAAAATTCAAAACTCTGCATTTATTTTTTACAAGTTAATGCCAGTTCCAGCTTCAGGTAGCAAATATGACCCACAGAGTCATTTTTCTTAACCATTTCAGAAAATGTGGCTGTGCTCTTCATTATTATACTTACAGAAATGCTGAGGCATAACATCACTTTAAAAATACTTTCAGGTTAGGCCAGTATGTGTCAGACTGAACTACGTGTTACATACAGAAATGCAGCAGCATGGTATCTTATTCCACTGAAAAACTGAGTATATTCATGTACAATACCTGTAATACTCTTTGTTGTGAATATGTTTTAAAAAATATAGCTGAGTGTTAAATTAATTGAAGTCTGAGCTTATTCACAGTCTGCAAGCAAAGCTATGGGGTAATGAACCATGGGTGCACAGTACCATGTAACTAAAAATATCTTGCACAATACATACATATATTTTCATAACCATCTCAGCACCAGTAACAGTTAACAAGACATGTAAATTTTATACGTATCACTCAGAATTAAACCTACAACCTTTAAATGGTGGAAGAGCACACACAAAATTTACATGTTTACAGTAAAAGGAAATAAATACAAAGTTGTTTCCTATTACTATTTAATATCAAAATCTCCAGTTTGTTGAATGTACTGCTATTCTCACTGCAATGCATGAAGTTCAGAAGGCCTTGAAACATGTTATAAGGTTCTATAACAAATTGGGAATCACAGAAAAATGGTGATGTTGAATAAATTCAGTCTCTGCATTCGTACAACCCGGGAATAGAGGAAATGGAGCTTTGTAGCTTATGGAAATACTCACTGCACATACAATACGATTATAAATACACTTTGGAAACACAATGGCAAGACAAACAGCAAAAAGTATGAATAAGATAATAAAAATGGAATAAACTATTTGATAAAACATTCAATCATGTCAATGTGATCTCTATATTTCTAGCTACCTTCTATCTATTGTATATGCACACAGGAACCTTAAATAAGATTTATGTGGACTGAAGAATTATAATATCAGTATAAAAAAAACTCAGTACTATAAAATATTGTCTAATTTAATTACTACAAAAAGAGAAATATGCTTTATGGATCATGGCACAGTACTATGTTATGTTTAGTTACATTTATGAAACAAATGGTTATAATGGTTGGCAAAACATTTTGTCATTTAACATAAAAACTAGTTGTTCTCCGTTGAAAGGAAAATACCTGTAAAGTTACTGCACTTAGAAAAGGGAACACAGGGTCTGAGAACAGGATGAGCAGAGGGAGAGGATGAGTGGATGAAGGTTCCTAATGTACGGAATGACAAAAACTTAAATTCTAAAAGGAAAAATTATTTATTACCTCTCCTGAAACACAGACTGCCCTACAGGTACATTCTGTATGACCAACGTGTGTCACCTACAGGGTAAAGGAAAATTTGTTCCTGTTCATGTTGTGAAGGCATACAGGGAAAGCAGAGGTATAGCTCCACTCATACTTAACCTCAGTGCTAGGAGATGACTGCTCAACAACATGCCCTGGCCACTTTACCCATGGGAAGGAACACCAGTACCCACTGAGTGTGTCAACATATGTGACAAAGACCTGGTATTTCAAGTGAGGGCAAAATTCAATTGTGCATTGCTGCAGGCTGTGCAATGAAACTGGTGGCTGTCACTTAAAACATTTGTAATAGTTGCTGTTATAATGCCAAAATGCCTGATTATCATCATGGATTGTCAGTATTAATTTTGCAAATTAAATTTTTCTCCATTAATTACATATGGCAGTGTCCAGCAAACTTTTACTGCAAAAGCGCAAATTTACTGCATACTAAACAATTAAAGGAATAAATGTACTATCAATTAAGTATTAGTATTAATTATTAGTAAAAATTAATATCACAATTAATTATAATTTAATTTTCAGGAATTACATTATTTTTTAAAAGAGAACAATGCCAATGAGGACTTTGTTCTGTTCCTTTGTCAATGATATTTTTAAGAAATACACAGAATTTCATTCTATAACTTTATGACTAAAGTACACTTGCACTAATTATTTTTAGAACATGCCTGAAACTGAAACAGCGAGGAGGATGGTGGAACTTACCATTCCATATTTTTCTCATTCCCCTACTGCAGTGTTTCAAACACATGTTTGCCCATGCAATATGCATGACCAAATTACAACTTAGGTACTGTTTACCAATTTAACTATGCATGCAAAATTCACTATATCACTAAAATAAGTTGTCCTTCAGACCAGTGGAGAAGTGAAAGTTAAATTTATTTGCAGACTGTGACAGCCACAGACACAACTTTGCTGGGCCATATGCAATCCGTGGGTTGCACATCACTGATGTGGGGTCACTATTTGAAACCTCATTCCGACCACTGCAGAGAGCATAACCTGCTGTCCCACATTACTTATGACAGACACACACATTGTGGACATATTCTACACCTCCCTCAGACAGTACCTCACTGTAGTACATTCCTATGATTACATGTCAGTGATGACCAACCATACAGAAATCATGCACAGCCCTAATTATGCCAATACAGGCACTGACAGAGGCACAGGGATGGTTGCAAACCCTACAGCGGCAACGGCATTTCACTGGCCTGCATCTCAGTGATGAGATGATGCAGGCAACTAAGATCAATTTTTTACAGCCTATCTTGAACATACTTACAAGCTCTAGAAGTTTGTGTTACTTAAATACATCCTGTATAAGCCGTTGGACAATATTCTGGAGCAGTACACAGGTAATGCTAAGAATCATGCAAGTTTTACTGTGCTGTTAAACTAAAGAAGGATAAGACAAGCTCAATACCATATGTAATATGAATATACAACAATTATTTACTAATTCATAATCTGAGAAATGGGGGTTACCTTATAATGGGGCATGAAGTTAACCCTTTAAGGCCAAATGACTTCTAAAGACGTCGTGCAGTGAGCCCTTTAAATAGCCGAATGACTTCTAAAGACATCGCAAACAGTGTGTCAAAGTTTGGAGGAATTCTTTCACTCCTATTCGGTTAACTGCTGTGGCTTGCTATGCTGCAGGATCCTTGAAGGTCAGGCTTTCATTCAGGAGCCAGAATGTACCCCCTCCACAAACACCGATATATACGTAGACACTTAGTAACTGTGCATTTTTCCCCGCTGACTAACACGGTTCTGACACTACTTGCTTTGACTATCCCTTGCTCTGGAGTTCACTGTGGGTTGAAATATCAACACTGGCCTATGAAGTGAACTCTAGTTGTTGACCAGAAAGGTTGTCAGTGGCATACTGTACCCACATAATTCAGACAAAACTAATGCTCAAAAATCAGAGACATTCACAAAACTCTATGTTTACAGCTACAGGAGGACCCACAGACATGCCTCTTGTAGTGCTAGGGTAATCTGTAGGGGATGTGGGGTAGTAACATGCAACATACAGCCGTCAATGTAGTAACAACATCTTGGGCACCCTCGAATAGCCGGAATTTTTATACAGCAGTCACATCGTAGCTTTAGATCTGTTTTGCTGTCACTTTTGAAGATGTTCATACTCACTGGTATTACGTTTCTGAAACTGTGCCAAGTCATACATGGTAGTCTAAACAAGGCAAACGATTGTGGGTCTCGAGCAATGGCCAGAAAAAATAAATAAAACTGGTGGAGGAAGCCATCAGTGAAATTCTGTTTGCTGACAATGACTCGGAATCAGGTGCAAAAGCTGGCAATGTTAGAAGATTATTTTGAGGAAGAAGCAGAAGAAAAGGAACAACAACAGCAGGAAGCCTCAGCAGAAGTAGCCAAAACAAACACTGGCCAATGAAATCAACCTACTGCTCTGCCGTCTGTGTTCTTCTCGCAGCCAAAGAAAGGGCACACAGTGCGCCAGACGTGATGTAGGCCTGTGCGTGGTGCCTTGTTTCGTGGAATATCACACAAAGTAAATTTGTAATATACCACCCTCTTTGTGACTACTGTATGTCATGATAAAACAGTGATCCAAGGTGCCACAGACCATATGCAACAGCCAGAATTGTGTGAGTAATGATCCATTTACACTACATTTTATATAATACATGCAATTCACAGGCCTAAATTTATTATTAAAAAAGGTGAACATTTTTTCCCAGATTAACCAATTCATAAGCACAGTGCAAAATTTTATTTTATTAAATTTGAAGGAAAAGTCTATGAGATATGCTTTTTTCCCTAAGAGTTAGCATTAAAATTCCCAGTAAAAAATTCTGGCAGGCAGCGTTGCTTGGAGGGATTTAATTCCAGCGTCAAAGGGTTAAACATGTTCTTTATACATATTTCCCTAAAAACCTAAGAGTGTGGGGGGAGAGGACACCTTATATTTGTGTAATATGGTATGTAGCACACATGGGATATGTCAGAAGCGCATACAGAATTTCGTAAAATTCCATGGGCGAAAACTATCTGTACCTTCAACAAGCAGGGGAGTGTGGACTGGATTCAACCAGCTCAGGATAGAGTCCAATAACATCTCCTGTGAACAAAGTAATGAACCTACTGGATACTTAAAAGACAGGGACTGTCATGGGTCAAGGAATGACCTATAATATTCCAAGAACTTTGTTTCATGGAGTTAGCAATGTTTTAAACAACAAATCTTCTTGGGCAACCAGCCATGTTAGCATGCAGTGATTTTCTAGTATTATACGGACTGTCTCTGCCTTCATTATGAGTTCATAAACCAAAAATATCAACATAAACAGGCTGTAGGTTGTGCATGCTTGTCAGGATGACAGTAATGACTAAGTGAGGTGTTGTTGTCAGTGTGACGATGCAGTAAGAGAACGGGGCAATTTTTCAGATGATGAAGGAATCCGTATTGGTGACTGGTCAAACAAGTTCAGTTAACATGGAAGACATCTACATCAGTCCATCCAAGTAAAAATACAAATATTAAAGGGATAATTCCTGGGACGAGGAAAACACTGTGAGTGGTCTTCATGATCTTTTATCATATTCCTGACGTGGGCAGCATCTTACACTTATTGTAATTAACCCACACAGAAACATATCAATCCCTACTCTTCCAAGTGAGTTGACTCAATGGCATGACTACGTAAACAAAAGAAAATGTGTAACATGCATACACCTTTAAAGACACTAGTGTTGATAATACATATTAGGTATTTGCCTTCCAGTTTCTCTAGAATGACGTAACCAGGGGTTCATCTGTTTACTTGGCAAGCCATTACTGCATGAGATGATGTTACTGGATTATGTATTTAGGGCTTCTGATGGATGGATAGGTAGGATCGCTTACTGGAATATCAATAATAGCCTCTGTAAAATAAATGTAGATAAAATAATACAATGATTCATTAAACAGTACCCATGTACTAACTTTCAATAAAAAAACTACTACACTACTCACTGAAAGTCAACAGAGAGACAGTATACCACTTTAAAAACATGACTCAAAATCACTTACCTTCCTATAGTTACATATATATATCTATATGTTTCATATTATGATGATAAATAATTTACAGTGCAATACGCTGTAACACAGACTCTGCCTATTATCATTTGTGATGATATATATTTTATTTTATTCACGAATATGAGTTATTCACCCTTTGGCACCTAAGGTCAGGTATACCTCTCATTCAGTGTGATACTCAAAATGCTGAATGGCAGCCCTACCTGACGGTGTATATCATGGCCTTTATTAAGCAGCCCCAATGAAATTCTGATCTGCACATCACACCCAGCATTTAATTCTGGTGCCAAAGGGTTAATATTAAACCTTTGCGGTACTCCCATTTACACATGAACCATAAAGGATTAAAGTCTTTTACAAAAATGAATCTCTAAAAAAAAAACAGCTATAAAAGAAAAAGCTGCATATAAATGAAGCTAAAATACCTTCTGTCAGTAAATAAATACAGTCTTGTTTTATATTTGGGTTCAAGCGGATATATGAACCCCAAGCCACAGTACATTACTCTAGTGCAACAAAAACCCTGGGACAAAAACTTGGCTCATTGAGTAGCCAGCTACCAGAAAAATGTTTGCTAATATCTTTGGATAAGGTGATTTCAGCCTCTGTGTTCCACAATGGCAGAAACTTCAGAGCAGACAAGTACTGTCAATACTGTCATGTAATACCAACCCTAACATGAATACCATTTTCAACTGCTGCTTCAGTTGCCTGCTAGGGGCTCTTCTTCTTCTTCATCATCACTGACATACTTCCTGGCAGACCTCTTGCGGCGGCCAGTGCCACGAGATTCTACCTTGCGCCCTTTCAGTTTTATTTTCATCTTCACAGAAGAATCTGCATCAGACGGAATTTCTTCTTCTGGTACATCACCTACAGAAGAGCAATTACCAAATTACAAATACAGTCACCTCCCAATTACATGGGTATAGATTTCCCAGTTGGCATGCTTTTTCCACTTGTTCTACATAATGACAAGTTTTTACAAGCTCAGACAAGCATCAAATAGGCCTTAATGCTTCTCCTGTCTCAGACAACCGGTGTGGTTGTTGGGGACAGGAAAGCTCAGATGATCTAACAGTAATAGTGGAAAGGGATGGGGGAAGCCACTGGTGGACCTGTCTTCAAATGTCTTTGCAGCAATGTGTGTTAAAAGACTAAGCACTGACCAAAAGTGAAAGGGACAATGAGCTGTGTCTTGGTATTGTAAAGTTTTAGTGCCTCAATGTCACAGCCATGGATTAGGGTGTAATTCATCAACAAACTGATACCACCAAACTACCCTTCTGAGAATTCTTGTTGAGAAACAGGGCGTCACAATATGATGAAAAACTGACACAGTCAACGCTATATTTTGCATGTCTGAAGCCTGATGATCATGAACGAATTTTCTTCCAAAGGTAGAGGAAGATGATTCTGAGGGCTTTTTCAATGAAAAGCAAACAAGCCTGCAGTTAGTGATATGGTGAATGTTCAGAATGGGCCTGCAAATACGAACACAGAAAATCATAAAGAATGGTGGCTGCAAAGGGATGCACATGATCCTAACTCCAGCATATCATTGATGCAGATATTACAAGTAATGTAACAGAACAAAGGGACAAGGAAGAAAATGCAAGGATGAGTGAAGATCAAGGTAATAGGGATCACATTAGGTGCAGCATGGTACTAGTATGTTGACACCTTTTTAGAGTACAAGGGGTAAGGAGGGCATCTGAATAAACCA
>JGI20166J26741_10786670_pt1 | contig 15095 bp, 11 predicted proteins | sample TergutCu122P5_FD_26741 | JGI IMG/M metagenome (IMG submission 26741)
TGGAGAATACCGTGGGGGCTAAGCGGTTGGCCATTCCGCCTGTCTCGCGGTCTCTGATCGAAAGGGCCGTGATCAACGTGCGCATACTTCAACAACCGTAGTTCCTGCTTCTCCAAATCCAACTTTCCATTTACTACCCCAAGAAAATCCATACCAATAATTCCATCTGCGTCCGTCGGAAGGGAACAAACACAAAAATGATGACAGTAATTTCGGTTGTTATAACAGAATTCTACTTGCTGGACCCAGTGATTTCCAGTTCGTCTCCCGTCACTCCGAATGGGGCCAGACTAGTAGCCCTAATTTCTCTGCGGCTTACACCTGGTTTAATTAGTGAAACATTCGACTCCGTATCCACAATAAATAATCTCTGGGCGCCTGAAACATTCGTTTGAATGGTGGGTGCTCCTCGCCTTGTATCTACCTTCACAACATGGTAATCGACAGCATTTAAAGGAACCGAACGGTGGAAGGACCTGTCTCCACTTCCATCCCCTACTCGTTTCCCGACGGCTGGTCATTCTTCCGTCCTTTAGATTTATGCCGTCCCTGAGGGCCTCTGCTGTTGCGGGTTGGCGCCGTTTCCTTTGGGGGATTCCTGGAATTCGAACGGCTTTGCCGGGTAGGGCATTCGCCTGCGAACTGGCCTACGCCCCTTGCATTCGTAGCACTTCCTGCCTTCGAGGGTCCCCGCTTTCCTAGTAGGTTCCTCGCGGGTTCGCCTCTATGCGCGGTCGTGTGACGCATACTGTGCTCGCGCCCACCCGCTGTCTCTGCAGCTAGCTCGACTGTGTAACCGGCCTGCCGAAGCAGTTTCCTGTTCTTGCGATCTTAAATAAAACGCCTCAACTACGGCGCTCTTGTAAATCGGCCTGATCCACTGTAATTGCAATCTTGAGGGCCTCATCTAGTGATTTGGGCATTAAGAATCTAACCTGTCGGCGCGGCGTCCCCATTAAGCCTGCCGTGAAACTAGCAAGTAGCATTCTTTTCGCTTTTTCGTAGTACAACTTCTGTAGTGCTGGGTTTTCCACTTCTGGTACCGTTCGTTGAGCTAGACTCTTACAGCGATTCGCGAAATCCTGTGGTGTCTCGCCCTTTTTGCCTGGGCATCTGAAGCTGGGTAAAGTGATATTGATCGGTTCTCACGTCGCGAAAACGCCTTTGGAATGTGGCTTTGAAAGTTGCCCACGTTACGTTTGGTTCGTGTAGCTCTACGCTCCCATTATAGAACGCTGTGTCAGCGTTCGTTAGTTTCAGAACCGCGACCTGTATCCGGTCTGCCTCCGACCAATTTCCGACAGGAGCAGAACCTTCTATTGCTTCAAAAAATCGTGTAAGGGAACCGCTTTGTCGTTCCCCGCCCATTTTGGTATTCGTGATACCAGTGACAAGTCTTTAGTCACGGTGGGTCTCGTTTGGAGCTGCGCTTGCAAACTCTGTACCTCGAGCTGCAGCCTTGCCATCTGCTGAGCTACTGTTTCTGCCAATGTGTTACTTTGTTGTGTCCGCTTTTCAGTACTGGGATCAGGGTCTCAAACCGAGTGCTATCCTATCGTTCAGTTCAGTAGAATATATTCCTCTTCGCGTAATATTTAGATACATCTCAGATACCACCGCTGCCACCATTTATAGTGGTCAATTAGAAGAACCACTGGTGAGTTTGGGGAAAGGGGGTAGCTGTTCCCTAACTCACGATGGGAGGTCGTTGGTTCGCTGCCACCATAGTGTAAAAGAATTATCTCACGCTGAAATGGGCTATTACCACCCTAAGAGGAAGTGTGATACAGGAGGCACTACATCCAGTACTATTTCCTAATACTTTACTTACTGAAATGATAAAATATCTTATACACCATAACTACCGCTATAATTAACAAACAGTTTCTGCGGCACTGTGTGGACTTCCTCCCCTGCTGCAGTCTAAAGTAAATAGATGTGTTTCCTTTGATTTCACAACTGTGTTCTCGCATTCCCTTCCCCTTTAGCACACTTAACTGTGCTATTGTTACCAGCAAATCCAACTCAATTTACTTCAGTACTCGCCCAAAATCACAAATAACCACATCACATCAAAATTACAATACTGCACAACACTGAATCACAAAGGCAAGCATTGAGATGCTGCCGGCCGAAAAGCGTCATAACATGCTGAAGGCTAATCCAAAAAAGATGCTCTTCTCACACACATAAATCTCTATAACAACTCCCAACATACAGCTTAGCACCCTTTGCCTTCCTCTGCCACTGGCTAGCAAAACCTCACCTCATACCCACTAACTCGTTGCTACGCCAAACCACTTACTTGCGATTCTCATGCTCTGTCTAGACTGAGGACGAGAGAAGGCCGACACAAGCAGCAAACTACAAAATTTCCATCACTACACTATGGTAAATAAATTGCAAAATACCTCAACCCGAACGATTGCCTCAACCATTCACTGCACTATACTAAAATAATAAACATCCATAATTCTTTAAGTAATAGATACTTAAAGTCCTCAATATGCTCCTCTGTAAACAGTCGTTACTTGACTTTTATTAGTCCACTTTTTCGTCTTTCAGCATTTATGTACAATATTTATGCTTAGTAAGTTTAATTCGAAGAATTTTACACTGTTTTGCATAAAGTTTATATTCCATTCACCAGATAGGATTAAATTTTTTCTTTTTGGTTACAATGAATAAATAATTCCAAATTACTTTAAAAATATGTATGAAAGTTATTCTCAGATGACCCATATGTACACACAACAGTGATTTTATAGTACAGTAATTCTATGACTGTTATTTAAAAATATGTTTCCTTATTTATCCTTGAAAGCAGTTTAGATTTTAATTTGCAAGTAATGTCGTACATAGATATATGAACCTCCATGTGCACTGCTATTTCTGCTAAAATTACTAATTTAAACTGATCAATATTTGATAATTCTATTTTCTCTTCTACCAGTGTTCTGTAAAACATAAAACATCTATTATCTTTTAAGGCTAACTGTAATAAAACAAATAATTCCAGTAATTTATTATTTAGGCTCTGAACATTGTGATGAAGGACAGATATTACAAGAGATTCCTGATCCTTTCTGTTACTTCTGTTTCTTTCATAGCTGTTTTACACTGACAGTTGCCCATAAAAAAATCACCATCTCTTGCTACTGGTTGTTTTTGAGGTCTTAAGATTTTGATATCTACATCTCTTTCTCTTAATCTCCAATACGTAATCCCTTGTAATTCATTTTCTTTGGGACTTCCATACACTGTGGATAAACTCTCACACACCATATTATATGCTGATGACACTAATATTATAGTAACATTTATTAACTACAGTGACTTACAGTAAAAATTAAATTTAACTCTTCAACTCATTTCTGAATGGTTTCAAATAAACCAGCTTGTTTTCAATTCAATGAGAATAAGACATTTGTAATCAACTTTTCATTGGCTAAAAGTCCGACTCATACGCTATATATAATACTTGATAATTAAAATCTTCTCTCACAAAATCACATTCTTGGGTATGCATTTAGATAGCAATTTATCATGTTACTCCACATAGAAAAATTATTGAAGAAACTGAGTATAGCATGCAATATGATGAATTTATGTCGACTACAGACTCATTAAAGACAGTTTATTTTTCACATTTTCAGTTACTGTTGCAATATGGAATAATTTTCTGGGGCTCAGCTACAAACATACATACAGTAATTACAATGCAAAAGAGAATAATAAGAGTGAAGTTGGGATTAAGACAGAGGACATCTTGTAGTGAGAAATTTAAGAAATTACAAATAACTGTACCAAGTTAACATATCCTGGAAACAATGTCACTAAAATCCTGACAAGTATCAAACTAACGTTTTGATTCAAAATGGTCCTTAGTAAGGACATTTAATAAACTTCCACCACACATTGTACAACTGTGTGAAAATACAACCACCTTCAACAACACTCTAAAAAAATTTCTCATAAAAAATGCTTTTTAGTCAATAAATGAATTCATGTCCAGTAACTACTATGAAGAAAAGTTCAGATTTTTGAGGAAGGAAACATTGTGAACAACTGAAAAAAAAAAGTCAATATTACGTACACAATGATTGGTGACACTCATATTGTAAATTGTACATAGCTGCTGTACTATGACAAGATTGTATTATGCAATCAATTTATTGTATTGTATTATACTGACCAATTTCATGTTCAATTTGACTTATTTTGAATAATGGATCCATGAAATGTGAATTTTGTAATTGTAATCCTCTTACTTTCCTTGGCTCATTTGCTTTTTCGTCTGGTACTTGGCTACTATTCTCCTACAGAATATCTTTCTTGAGTTCCCTTTTTCATGATCTTCTTTCTACTTTATGTTTAGTTTATCTTTCTTTTCCTCTTTAGACTGTTATTTATGGTAGTTACAATTTCCTTTCCCCTGACTATTCATGTGCAGCCCATACCTAGTGAACAGAATTGTATTTAGATCCACATCTGTTAGTACCATATTTTCAAAAACCTTCATTTCTTTTGGTAGCTTTCTCTTATAAGACTTTCATCCCATTGTTTGTGCATGAATTTGTATCTAAGTCATATCTGTGTGCAACGCTCATAACTATAACATTTGTATGGCTGTTTTTTTTCACAAAGGCTTGTATATTTTTAAGGCCATCCTTGGTCTCATTTCTTCCCACATCGTTTGTTCCTCCTTATAAGATGACTACATACTTTTTTGTAGGTTTTCATTATCTGCCTTTGCTGGGTTTGTTAAGGTCTCTACTCCTGTTCCAGGCTTTACAAACCTCTTAACCCTATTTTATACTTTTGAAGCACAAACTTTTGCACGACTGTCAACAATAATTATAATTTTGTTTCTTCTTTTCTGATACATGCTACTTTTTACAATTTGTCTTCCATTTCACCCACCTGTTTGCTTGTCAATTTAGCTCGTCCATCCATCCATGGTAGTTCATAGCGATTTACTACATCAGGTGTCGGTTGTGTTACTACTTTGCTCGCTTTTGTGTATCTTTTGTGCCGTCTAGCTACTATTTATGACCATTTTGTTTCACTCTCCGTTTTTTCCTCAACCGATTCTTTCAATCTTGCGCCCTTGGATGACAATGTCGAAACTTTTAGGGTCCGATTTAATTCTGCCCCATCACTTTTACGTTCTTCTGGTGTCACACCACTGTTTCTGTATCATGTAATTGCTTATATCCACCGGGGAGTTTTGTACTTGTAATGCCTCTGTCATCCTGTTCGCCACCGTACTTTCAAATTTGTGCGTGACCACATGGCGTTACATCATTGATGACAGAAATTTTAATTTCGTCAGACGTCTGTCCGTGTGTGACCAGCTTCTGTTCTGTAATATACTTCAAACACTTCATGCATTTGTCTTCCTTCGAACTAAAGGGAATTGGAATACGCGCGGCTACTGTGAATCACGGTATGTATTTCGGTATATTAATTGCTTTTGGTGGGAAGTTGTGGGTATGAAGAAGGGATATTTCTATTTCGCGACAGAAACGGATTACAAGTGACAGAAATATGGCTGCTGAAATAAAACCAGCGACGTCGTCCAGTAGTGATAAATTTAGTACTACAAAGAAACCAGTTCTTTTATCAAAATTAGAAGGATGCAATGATGACGTGAATGCTGCTATTATAATACCTGGTGAAGACGGTGTAATTAGCGTTTGTGATGATAGGTAAGCTGTTTCATTTGATGACACTTGGATGCTGCGACCATTCACGATTCGAGGGATTGTATTGTCATCTACATATGAAATTCAGTATTTGAAGTGATCTACAGAGGCTGTTTAAACTAGTTATTTAATTAAAATAGACCCACTATAATATGAATTACGTTGTGGCTGATAATGGACGGGGCCGAAGTGTCAAGCATCAACCAACTGCCGTGAGTAGTTGCAATGTACTGGTGAAATGAACAACATGAGATACTTAGTCTTGTAGTTTTCTTAGCTTTACGTCACACGTGAGAAAGGATTTGACCTTTTTTAATTTTATGGATCATGCATCGTACCTCTCTGGTGCCAACATGTAGGTTGCATTGTAAGTAAACTCGCATCTTTTTCGGATGCCGGCTGGAGAAAACAAAAGAACATTGATTGTACTTGGATAGAAGAGTGACGGTATAGAATAGAGAGATGTGTGGGGAATTAAAACTGATCTGTAATTTCATGAACGGAGCTTTTGATGTGTTTGTACTTTCACAACTCCTTTTAAAGCTATTCACCCAAGTTTATGGAGAAATTCTCTCTTATGATGCTTTTGTACATAGGTTGACAAAAGACCTGACCTGCTGTCATTTTCCAGGTTCCATTCCTGCCCATTAGCACTAGCCATATTTAGTATGCCTCTGAGGAGCATGTAGGGCAAGGTGCTACCAGTGCCATATAAATTCTTAATGCAATTGCCTTTGGGCATGGTTTATTGAAGTGTCAGGAGTGGTTTAGTTCCTGATGATGACAATTCGAGCAACATAAACAGGAGTTACTATTTTTTAAGAGCCAGGAAGACCAGAAAATATTCATGTAATTAAAGTATTTACTTTTCAGAATTAGATTTTTAAATGTTCTGTCATATATCATAATGTATAATGGATAAGCAAACTTCTTTAAAGATGGGCTGGAAAGTAGGTATTTTAGGCTTTGCAGGCCAAGGGGATGTAGTAAAATCAAAGATATACAAGATCAGAAACCTGCATCTGCCCAAGTTATAATGACACCATGAAAAATTACTGATTCGTTAATTTCTTTTCACTTTACCTGAAAAATCCATTTAAATTCTGTATCTCTACAACTGAATAATTTTAAGTTATAACAAGTAATGTTAAAAGTTAAACTGCCAAGGCTGCAACATTTAAAAACATATAAGTGCTAAAGCTTCATAAGTGTGGCAAGAGCCTACAGTTTTAAAAAATGTCAAAACAATGTAAACTGAACTCTTTTCTCCAGTTTCCTGTGATGTTATCAGAAATGGACTGTTGATTCAAAAGATTGATACATCATTGGCAGACTGGATAAAATGAAGCCACAGGTTGTAGTTTTCTGACCTCTGCTGCTTAAAATTAGAAAACATTTAATGACAGTGAGTATTCATACCATGATCTCCTGGGTTGTGATGTACGATCCTGTAGGTGGATAAATACATTTCAGAAGAACCTCATTCCTCCATCTTAAGGTTTGCAGTTGAATGTGAGAAGTGAAGGAGCAAGTTTGTTCACAATGTTAGTATGCAGCTACAATACTGCATAGTGTCACAACCCAACAGACCACAGTCTGAATAGTGGTAGTGTGGTTCACTTTACTGTCTTTATCTTGAGGTTGGTTAGTTTGAGGTTGATCATGGATTTCGGTGGTTTGTTTCATGTTACTAAAGTACCACATTAAATAATTGTTAACTCTGAAGCTGACCATTTATATGCAATATATGTGTTTCGCTATTCTGCCCATCACATTAAAAGTTTACACACATCCATGTGACCACTTCCACAGTGAATGACTAGCAGTTGCACAGAATTGAAATAATAACGAAGTTGAAGGTGAAGTAAACAAAACAGTAAAAATCAAAAGGTTTTTAATCAAGATGTATTAAACATTAATGTTATTTGGAGCAACAAGAAAATTAGTCACAGGTAAAATGACATATAAGAAATGTTAATCTGCATTACAAACAGGCATACTTAAAGCATTCTTGTAAAAGCATGTTTCTGATATTATGTCATTAAATCTGGCTTTGTATTTTTCTAGTTTGTCTTCTTTTGAATGGTAAAAACATAGCCTTCTGTATATCCCTGGCAAATTGTAATGTAAATACTGCAGTTGTGTAGCTTTCTCTTAATGGCATGTTATTGGACAAGAAACTACAAATTAACTTCTGCTAGGTACAGTTGTTGTGATGTATTGATTGGTACAATGCCACATACGGTACCTTTTGTACTCATGTGGTAACATTCCTTGTAAGTATAAGGCTACCATAGTGTGAGTGCTGGTGAAAGCAGTTCCTCTCTCTAGGAGACTTCCAGCCAATTGGTGATTGCCTTGAATACTACAGACCATTTTGATATCTAAGCAGTTCATATCTTATTCATAGGTTTAGCTGTTCTGGGAGATGGGGGAATAAAAATTTGTTTGAAATGAATCAAACTTTAATGTATTGAGTTTGTACATATGTTATGTGTAATGTGTAAATTTACTCAGACTTCCCTGCCATTATGATAATTTGCAGTTTTTACCTGGATAATGTGAAATTTAAATATTAGTAAATGAAGTTTTCACTAGGATCCATATTTTACTTACTGTCATTCTGTCATTGGAAGAAGATGTATTTGTAAGATTGCCCATTGCATTCTTAGGACTGTTCGAGTATGGTTGAAGCGTGATTCGGGCCAGTATTGGCCCAGTATCTGTCACTACATGGCATCTGGGGCTACTGCTTTGTACTACTGTGTTGAAACTCGTCAGTTGTTTATTGGAGTTGAAAATGGGACAGTGTCGGTATGTACCTACATGTTTTGACTATAAAACTTTATTGAGTGGTGTTTTACAAATTTACCTTCTTTTCTATGTAATTAAGCAGATTTCTTTGCTAAATGTTGTAAGCAATGAAAGAATGGGGGTGACTGCTATTTGTAGAGCAGTTCAACATGACTGGATCATGCTGCTAGTAAAAAGATGCCCTTCTTTATTGTTTTCTATGTTATTTGTGATCAATAAGCAGTGCATTTAAGTTGAGGGAAGTTTGTTTTCGTTGGCCTTATATTTGGTTGATGAACATAAGCCTCTATGTAACACAAAGTCGGCATAAAGTGGATTGGGTAATTTTCTTGCATTGCATACAAATAAAGAGTTTTTCAGATCAAGGTGCCAATTGCAGTATGATTACAGGTTATATTCTTTACTTCTGTGTTCAGTGATATGTCCTTATTTGATCCAGCAAGTAACATCCAAATTTCTCAAAGCATCTTGTTGCTAGAAGTGGTGCTCTCAAGGACTGCTGTCTGAATTTCAAAGCCAGTAGCAACTTGCTGTATATCACAGTCATTAATGTTAGCAGTGGATTTCTTAACAAACGCCTTTCAAAATGTGCAAATTTTCTTCCAGAGTCTAATCGTGTTACAATTTCTCGCCATCACATTGTGTCCAGTGAAATGAGGGATATTAAATCTTACTTGGCAGGCATCTTTGAGTTGCTCTTTGAAGTAGTAGTGAAGAATATTTAGTGGTCCAATCATGATTCAAACCATGCTGTATATCACAGGATTGTTTGCAGCATGTTTCCAGAGGTGGAGATAGGTCTGGTAGTGTGCTTCGGAAGAGCGTTGTGTAGTAATGTTGGTTTACGTTTACGTATTTACAAGGATATTTGTTTAAATATATGCTGAATTCTCTCACATGCCAAGCACAGGAAGACTTACTGGCTTTTTTCCCTGAAACATTCATTTGTTGATTGTGTGTGAAAATAGTTCAGATGATTTAGGACTTTCAAGTGTATAAAATTTGGAACCCTTCAAACTTATTAACAAAAATTATGAGTAAATAAATTTTAAGAAGTCATTCATGGTTTCTTGGATAAAGGTTGAGTGTTTGGCTGAAAGTTGATACAGATGCTTACCAGTGCATATCAAGAATGTATTCATAGAAACATGGACATACTTAGAAATTATGTTAATCAGAAGTCACGCAGTTCTCTGTTGCATGTAATTGCTCAAAACAGCATGATATTGGAAATAATCAACTAACTGCCTCCATAGAACAGAGTCCTTGAATAGCTAAAAAGGGTCCTTGGCTAGTCAAGAGACTCCCTTTATTTTACGGAACCCATAGGTTTGTTACCACTTTTACATGAGCCTACCACTTGTCTGTGTCCTAAGCCACATGCATCTAGACCATAACATCCTCTCTATTGCCTTTAGACTCATTTCAGTATGACCCTCCTACCTATGTCTAGATCTTCATAATGGTCTCTTTGCTTCAGGTTTTCTCACCAAAATTCTGTATGCATTTATCTTCTCCTTTGTGGACAGAAGCAACCTGAAACAAAATTTGTCCCCCATCACCAAGATTGGCATTGTTGCTGCTGGAAGACATGTGAAGGTTTTGTTGCAGCAGAGTCACACTCATGAAAGGAGATATATTTCTTGCCCAGTTGTAAGATTTGTAACATTACTTAAAACAATTCATTTTCAGGAATTTACTCTAGCAACAGACTTCAATCGCATGACGCTTGTACGAAACTACTCGGCTCATCAGGCACGAGTAACCAGCATTCTTTTTGCCCTCAACTGTGAGTGGATGCTAAGTGTTGGGCGAGACAAAATATTTCAGTATCATTGCTCTGAGACTGGTCGCCGCATAGGAAGTTTTCAGAGTGAGGCGTGGTGTACTGCGTTACAGTATCTTTTGTAAAGCCTTTGAATTGTAACATTACTGATATTTCTGCCATATAAACAAATGATTCCTTTCATGGTAGCATGACCATTGTAAGGAAGATGGTTTACATTATTGTGTGAGAAATCAGACTGATTCTCTGGGAAAGGGTACTGAAAAAAGTGATGTGCAGTTTGTTATGTATCAGGTATATTTCCTTAACATGTGTGCATATTTGATTCACAATCAAAACATGCCTTTATTGGTGACTATTCTGGTCAAATCACAATGTTGAAACTGGAGAATTCAGGAACAACATTGATTACCACATTGAAAGGTCATACAGGGAGTATACGCACCATGGCCTGGGACTCAGAGAAGCAGCTTCTCTTCTCAGGTAGTTTTGATCAGAGTGTTATTGTGTGGGACATAGGAGGTCAGCAGGGAACAGCATATGAACTTCAAGGACATCAGTAAGTTTCATAGTTCAATTTTTTGTGAGTCTGTTATCTAACAAGCTTCAGATGAACTGCCTTGAAGTCATTTTATGACATACAATTACACAACAAGGCAGTTTTAATTTATATGCCTTCTGAAGTTGTCAGCAATACAACATTGGACCGTAACAAAGTTTTTTGATGGCATCTTGTACAGAGGGCATATTTTGAAATTCATTTGTTGAATGTGTGAAAAATCGTAGCTTGAAGTTCTTTTTTATTTGTATTGTACTTTTGACTTGTTTATTCAAGTATAAGTCTTATGATTCAGTGTTAATTTGGACTTAAATGTCAAGATGACTGTGGGGCCTCAAAGGCTTTGATAACCCAATTTTTTGGTTATCTCGTCCCCATTCTTTTTCTTTCAAGGTAAATCATAAAGAGTGTACTTCTAAGCCTGTGCTATTTGCTGTCCTGTATACAGAGTAACTGGAAAGTAAAAACTTGTCACTTGACTGTATCTCCTAAATGGAATGCTACATTTCTACAGTTCTTGCACAGTTTTAAAGCCCATTTGCTACCATTTGGTCCAACTTGGAAGACCCAGACTTACTGTTTTACCGTCAGGGTCCAAGAGGAACAGCAGCAAAATTATCTTGAATGTTTTGTTCCATTTTATCTAGTGCTTGTGGCTGTGAATGGTAGACTTCCTCTTTGGTGCAGCCGGCCAAAAATACATAACACTTAATATGATAGGACTTTTGCAAAGGCCATTTTGTTGGAGCTTTACACCCAATTCACTGACCGGGAAGATAGCTGTTAAACCATGCCTGAACAGGAAAAGCAAAATCTAGTGGTGCTTCATCTTGCATGAAACCGTGGGCAACACAGAATTTCCAGGCATTCTTTTCAGGAGATACAGCCAGGCCTTTAACATGTATTTACTTTGCACTCATCTGTATATGAAAAAAATGACTAAATCATTTTGTTTGTAATTTTCTCATGGTAATTCTGTTTCCTTTATTGAAAAACCACACAGTACACTCAGTTTCTAAACTTTAAACATGACATGACAGTCAGGGTTTTGTTTAACTGACTTCTGAAGGAAAGTGTGTAGGGGTTAATCTAACCACCTGTTGGAAGCAAAGCTGTAACCTGAATATTTAGGGGCACAAAATTAAAAAGTAGTAAGGTTTTGTGTGTGTGTGTGTGTGTGTGTGTGTGTGTGTGTGTGTGTGTGTGTATGTGTATGTATGTATGTATGTATGTATGTAATTTTATTATTTCATGTGTGTCCTCACTGTTTCCTGTTTGTGGTCTGAGTACAGGGTGTTCTTAAAAGAAAGCTACGATGTTGAACATCAATATAGGAGTTGTGTGGTGTAAGACTGTGTAAGTGGCGACACTGGATTCCACCACTCAAATAGTTTTTTCACAGATGAAGTGTCCCCCCTAATGCTCGCTCAAGGTCACGTCTCAGTGTCTGACTGTTGGCGCCGTTGCACGCTGTTGATAATGTTTATGGGCAAAGAAAAAGTACATTGTGTCTTGGTCATATAGCCCCTGTGAAATCATGTTTTTCTGTGAAATAAAACATACTTTTTTCTTTTCCCCTAACTAGGTTTCCTTGAGTGGTTGCCTTCAGTCCTATCATTCTTTTATGATATCTCTGTTTATGTGCAGCTAATAGCAGATGCAGTGAATAAAATCAGTACAAATATTTGGAATTTTATCATTGGGGGTGGTGGTGCACAGTTCAGTAGCTTGTCCCAGTTGCTGAAAACCTTAGTTATGGCTCCGGTTGGAGTGACAGTTGCATTTTTAGAACTTGAAGTTAATGTGAAATAGTAATAATAATTTGGTTATTCCTTCTTGCAATATGACAGCGTAAGATTTGTGAGGTGGAAAATGTAATTGGAAATGAACATAGAATGGTGATTCAGTATGCAAAGATGCTTATTAAAGATGATAGTTGTGACATGGAAGAGGAATAGTTCAGTCAGCATAGCAACTGGGTTTGGACCCCACTGTGTTTAGTGGGTACTGGGGCTTTTTGCCTGGGAGAAAGCATCTGGCACATGAAACTGATTGCACACCTCCATTAGCTTGTGATGATAAGAATATGCATGGAGCCATACCATCCTCCCCCAAATTCATCTTCGTAGCATTGTAGTTTATTCAAAACAAGGGTAGCCTAACCCTTCAGTATAATGACAGTAACATTATCAACACTTTGGCACCAGAATTAAGTGCTTGTAGTGATCAGAAGAAGACCAGAATTTAAAGGGGGGCTGCATAAGAGCATATACAGCTGTGTAACTTTTGGCATTTTGAGCATTGCACACTGTTACTAATGTTGGGCACCAAAGGGATAAGTCTCACATACTTGTATTTAATTTCAAAATCCTTTTGGATATTGCATAAGAAAAATTTGACTCAGCATTCAGACAAAAATAAAAATTTGCCCATGAATTTAAGTTTTGAGAAGAGGGACCATATTGGAGTAACTATGGAGTTCAAAATTGCAGTTTTACAGGTGTTTGGTTGTGTGTGTTGACTCTTTGTCTTTGTATTGTTGACAGTAACAAAGTGACAGCTCTGTGCTATGCAAGTCTTAAGCAGCAGCTCATCTCAGGAGGAGAAGATTCAGTTATTGTGTTTTGGGACATGACAGTGGAGAGGAAGGAGGTGAGACACATTTATAAAGGGTTGTTCAGATGAACTTGTTTGCAGCGTTTTTAACAACTACAGCTGGTTATGTAGCATCACTTATTTGGTAAACTGAAATTTAGACCTAAGTAGTCAGGTAGATGGGTATACTCCTTGCAATAAAAGTCAATTGCTGAATAAACTTGTCAATATTTATATTCAGACCCTGAACCTGTAAATTGTAATACCAAAGAACAACAGACTACAGAAGAATTACTGAAGTTTTTACTTCTCTCATGCTTCTAGCTTCACCAGTGCAGGATAAACAAATTTTGAAACATATAGCTGAATAAGGCATGGTGGTTTAAAAATCATACTATTGAAATTTGTTAATTATTCTCCACTACAGAATTATGCAATGAAGTAATTTTAATAAGTTGTTATGAAATATAATTAATACTGAAAATATCCACCTGATTCTTGAGTATATGTACAAACTCTTCTCTCCATACTTGTTGGCACCTTGTATATTTGAACATTGTGTTGGCAGTTTTATTTTCTCTACTGGCTTACAGGTTCTTTGATGTGTGGATATTGTATTTACACAGTTTGCTCTTGTGTTCCACAAAATGTAATCTGGTGACATTAAGTCTGGGAATGAAGTTCATCAAGTTGTTGTATTGCATGACTACATTAAGGATTTATGCCTAACAGTGTGTGACAAAGCACTCAGTGATGAAATTCTGCCTAGTGATTTTTTTTTTTGGGTGACTTCAAGAAATGCTGATTAACATCTTCAGGTTCTTTTTATTAGCAGTGATGAGCAATTTTTTTTTTGCAACACTACCTGTTTCACAGAAATGGAATACTAGTGAAATTGGTGATTTATCCGGTGTTGGTGAAGCCAGATATTTTTTGAGTACTAACAAATGTTCATACAGGGAATACAGTGTTCACTGGTTAAGAAGTACATAGATACAGAGTTACCCCATGTAAGAAGTGAGATTTTTGAAGTTCTGCTGAAACTCCCATGAGCGCAATACCAAATTTTCCCATATACAAAGTTGTTGTGGAGAAAGGTGCATATGTATGTATGTATCTGAATACTTACATGCATGTGATTTGCAGCAAGCAGAATAGCTGCCTCCAGCTCACTGACAACAGTCAAATTCTTCAATTTTAAAAACAGTTGTCACTGAATTTTATCAGTGTTATTTGGACTCTGCAGTCTGATACATGCTTGTGTTTGAATGTACATGAATATATACATACATTCATGCATGTATGTATAGGGTGGGACAAGCAAAAATCTGCCCACTGGCTCATTGACAAGTCATCCATTCAGTGCTTGAAAAATCACTTTTTCAATTTTTAAGCACTTTTACACATGTTTCAGCACCATAGATACATACTGGCATGTTTGTAGTTCTTTCACATGGAAGCCACCATCATTAACCCTTAGGCTACTAATGTCATATATATATATGGAGCTCCTAGTAAAGCCAGAAATGCTAACGTATATATATGGACCTACGTTTGGCAATGCTGAAACAGTCTCTTTCTATTTGCTGCACAATGTTTCAACACTGAATCAATGCAGAGAGGTTTCCTGTGT
>JGI20166J26741_10787781_pt1 | contig 15087 bp, 7 predicted proteins | sample TergutCu122P5_FD_26741 | JGI IMG/M metagenome (IMG submission 26741)
GACACAGGAAACCTCTCTGCATTGATTCAGTGTTGAAACATTGTGCAGCAAATAAAAAGAGACTGTTTCAGCGTTGCCAGACGTAGGTCCATATATATACGACGTTAACATTTCTTGCTTTACTAGGAGCTCCATATATATAGGACATTAGTAGCCTAAGGGTTAACCCAGTACTGAGTCACACTAACCATATCCATGCCATGCCGTGCTATTTCTTGGGGATGCATTTTAGCATTTTCTCCAAACCACGCATAGGTTATTGCATGGTTAGGAGAATAATAAATATGCGGCATAGGCCTTTAGTGTCTTTTCTTCTGGTTTTCCCAGCAAAAGCTTTGTGTGTTGCACTTCTCCCACAGACCCTCAAGATGCTCCATAAATTTCATCGTCCTTTGATTTGTCACCTGACTAATATCTGGTGAGGCACACAAATCGTGCAGTTTTCGTTCTGCTGTTTTTCCAGCCTCCTCTCACTTCCTCTGCTTCAGGTCCAGCTGCAGTTCTCACTATTTTATTCGCGAACTCTCTCAGCCTGTCCTCTTCCCTGAAACTAAGGACGATTATTATGGAAGTAGTGTGATTCAACCTCAGGAATGTTTGAAAGGTATGACAGGTTCCTCCTGAAACATGCCGTATATAAATAATATTTTCCTGCCACTGTCAATGATCTTCACAAGAAATAAATTTTTAAAAGCTGAAGATAAGCTCGTTTCAAACAGCAACGTCTCATCTGGAAGAATCCGTTTCTTTCCCTTTCAAGTTATCATTAATTCTACTGCATATTTAAAACAAGGAAGGAGGCACACACGGCTAGATTGTATACTACGGTGACATAACTGTAGAAGAAAATATCCTGAAAGTACAATTAATTTTTTTGTTGTGTGTCATATTTATTTTCATTAGCTTACACTTTCTTCCTACATGTAAATAGAGTCGACGTAAAAAAATGTAATGTGTTTGGTGACACAATTTTTCTTACAATTTCAACATTAGTGCACGGAATAAAAATGGAATTATTTTAAACTAAAAGGCATTTATGAAGGCAATTGTTAAAATTCACCTTATAATCTACAACGAAGGAATACAGCTATATCTCTAATCCTTATTTAAACTCCGTGCTAGATGGGGCGAGTAATTAACGTCACGCCCAGGCTGCTTTAGCCTTGAGGATGACCCGGTACCCATTGTATAGAAGGCTGAGTAGTTCCCACGGCTGGTCTAGACGAGTGCGGTAAGTCTCGTCTCCACCAGAATTCGATCCCCGGACCGTCCAGAACGTAACGAAGCGCTATTCCGACTGAGCTAACCTGGCACTGAATCTCCCACAGTCAAGAATTTTTGCTTATGTCTAACCGGTTAAAATGCTTTTCGTAAGAGAAGTCATGATGAACGTTTCGAAGGAATACACCAGAAATGTATCAGTTTTATTGTACTTGGTTTCGATTAGCCTTGTGGTGACTTATGTCAAGATGTGATGAGACTCTTTGGAGGTAGCAGTCTCTTTCCTTCTCCTTCACTCTTTGTTCTCTCCGTATTTATTCCCACTCTCTATACTAGGAAGATGTCATAAACACAGCTCTTACGCCACCTCCACCTCCACCTCGTGCCATTCCGCAATGAAAACTCGCATACCACTGGAAGTTGGGTTCCTTCTCGAATTAGCTCTATATTTCTCATTATTCTTTGGCGTAGGGTGGTCGATGTAATTCTGGAATTCATTTGTACCAGAAGAAGAACGGTACAAGTTCTACATATTTACTGTTGCAGGAAATGGAGTCTGCTGTCCTGTCATCAACTGGAATTGTCGCTGGGTAATGGACCCGCCTTTTTATAAAATCCTGTGGTCCCTCATCTTCTGTTACTAATGATGTTAAACTTGTTAAGGCTTCTATACAGTTTATAGTGCAAGTTCCCATAATGTCGTGAATGATGTAGGCAAAATTCACCCTTAAATCCCAGTAGCAGATACAGAAACCACCAGCTGAGTGAGGTAAATTTGTTCCTACACATGTCAGGAAAGGATAAGAGACAAATTGTATCCACTCAGCATGAGTTGAGGTGAGTATTCAACTTTACGCCACGGCCGCTTTACCCCTGTTGAAAGAGTTTGTTATTGATAAAAGAGAGCGTTGTTAGTGCCACAGTCGGTGTAGACGCTGTAAACAGCACATAGAGTAAGTCTCTTTTTCATTTCTGGAATCAAACCGCGAGTTCTAGGATGTCAAGCCCGTAGACTAGTCACTATGCCCACGGAACTATCCAGACTTCCCAGCATGAACTGTTAATTTTTTTTTTTTACTCAGTGGATTTAGTGTGGTTATTTAAGCATGATTTCAGGCTTCCGCCGCGAAGTAGATGAGAACTTCGTTCTTCTGGGTTATTACGTAGCAAGTAGTGGTAATTGCTTACCGACTTTTCGCGATAACCTATCGGTCCCATCTTCAAGGGTCAAGAATCCAAGAAGTCCCTTAAGATGCGACCCATAATTGGTCCCGAAACGTCGGCAACGAATTACCACTACTCGCTGCGTAATGACCCAGAAAAGCGCAGTTTTCGTGTATTGTGTATGTGTATCATTATAAACATAAAGGAATCCATTCCTCAAACAGTATTGGCATTTTGAATTTTGTAATTTATGGGATTTTTCCTCTGTGAAGGAGGAAATGATTTTTTATACAAGTATTAAATAAATGCACAAAGGTTCACAGGACCTCACGATTTGGATGTGATTTTTATAAATTTCATATTAGTAAGATTTACTTCAGCACATTCCGTGCGCCTGTAATGAAGTCATCACAAACCTATGTTGCCATCAACTATATGTGGTACAAAATCGTGAGAATAAGAAATATTCGCAACGTTGGAAAAGGAAAAGTCCAGTACAGAAATTACAAGAGGCTTAAAATTGGCAGCGGTCATGCACACGGCCATTCAATTGACCTGCTGTTGTGCAGTATGAGCTGAAGACGATAACGGTATAATCTGCTTTACGAAGTCCGGACATTTTATAATACCAATTTCACTTGCTTAGTCTCTTAAAATATAAGCCTCTTTACAAGACCAAGGCACTGAACACAAGACCGTCACGTCCTCCTGTCACAGAGCACGCCCTAAAGCGGCCATGTTTACAGGGTTCAGACTCACTACTCAGTATGATACGGACATGCGCCCTAGGGCGTCGCGATGGCCAGGCACACAAGCTGTCAGATACATAGTCAATAACACTTGGGGTCAGTCTTCGAAGATGTAAAAATCACAGAATTTTTGTTTTACACGAGATAATGCCAAACATATGCAGGTATGTACATTGAGACAAAGCACGGAATACATCACTAAATGCACTGGTACTGACATCCAAGACCTATACCACAGGACTGCAAAACTCCTAGACGCCTGGAAAACAGGGCGGCTAAATTCAGACCGTTGATTCGTATTATTCTGAGCATAACTGTTACACTTCCCATACATACAAAAAATGTGCGTCAGTTCACGTTCAACGAGCAGAAAGCTCCATATAATAGTGAGGGTCACAGGTCACCTCAGGATCATGGGTGCAGAGAATGAATCTGGTTTCGTTTCGAATTCTGGCTCTTAGAGTTTGGAGGTGGCTTCCACGTTTTTGAGAAAATTGCCCATCCGTCATGTACTGTCTTATGTCTTTCGAATGGTATTGTAATGTAGATCTGAAAACCTTACCACCTTCATGTGCCTGTTGTCTAGAAATTCTGGGAAGCTCAACCTCCAGGAATCCTACGGGCCTCTCGAGGCCTGTCGAGGGGGATTTCTTCAGTGTGATAATGGGTTCTCAGAAGGAAAGTTCTGCGTTTTATTCGTGTTTGTGTTGTTTTGTGTGCATGCGCACTCCTTGCGAAAGGAAGATTTTCTTTCCAAGAAGTCCTACCAAGTGTTTAGTACGGAGATGTAAATGAAAAACAAGAGACTAAGGCCGCGTTTACATTGGTATAGTAAATGGGTTAGTTACTTGTACCACTAACTTGCAAGACAGCTACTAATCCAGTGTAAACCGAATAGGAAAGTACGTGTACAAGTACTTGTACAAGTAGCGAGGACAGGAAATTGAATAGCTTCCCAGGCAATTTATTTACCAACTAACCTTCCCCCACTCCCAATAAGACAGACTTTCCGCAATACTAATCTCTCAACTACTCCACTGTGAACGCGTAGGACAGTGTCGACAGCGTGACAGTAGACACGTGGTGAGTTTTAACAGTAACACTTTTGGTTTTTTGTGTGTATTTTGAAATACAAAATACAGTGAGGTGGTTCGAGGGAGAAACCGTCAAATTTGTTTCCCTTCTACGAATCCACTTCCTCGCCCACAATCTCCGAGGACGAAATTGTTCCTCAATCAATCAAATTATTGATTTCTTCAGTTAAACATTCGGACAGTTGCACAAGAACCTTCTTAAGTCGAACAATTTTTGAACGATAAATACGGCCACGAAAGGAATTCATCCTGTCTCCGTGATGACGCACCTGCTACGGGCGAGGAAACAGTACTTGTGTGTGTAGACACCTACTTGCCTACTTCTCTGGGAAAGTCGAATGCCAGGTTAGTTACTTGCACTAGTAATTGGTACAAGTAACTATACCAATGTAAACCCGGCCTACGATCGGCGCTGCCTTGTAGATTCATGGAGAGAAATATCTAGCACCTAAAGATCTAGCACATGAAATGTGCGACACATAAAAATACTAAATAATGCTGAGAAGATACAGATTTTCAACGAGGACGGTTTCCTAGGTCGCAAAAATTACAATAGAAGTAAGTGTACATTTTGCTTGTTCGTTTTAGTGCAGTGTAATTATTTGTCAAATTCGTCTCATTTTGCCCATCTTGGTACAAATTTAAAAATTTCAACACGAGGGAAATCGGGCTCTTGCAGACTCTGGCACTGTCGAACACAATTACGAAGCACAATTCAAGTGTTGCGAGTAGAACTAGAATTGTGACTTCTGTGGTTGTTGATATCCGTTCTTCGATACGCGCTCTTTTTGCATTCGCCCTTTGTGTAATGGCCCGACCGGTGCGATGATCGTCACGGATATCCGTTCGGACTTTTTCAAAATCTGCGTCATTTTCTGAAATGCTGTACTTTCACTACATCATGACAATACACTTCTATACATTGGCGTTCAATTTTGATTACGGAAATAACTTCACCCTTCAAAATGAAAAACACTACGACCATCTTCGCAGGTAGAAGATTCTAGTGACATGCATATCAACTTATACCGCGCATAACAACGGAATGACTGACTCTTGCACCAGTTCTTGCATGTCCCCCCTAATACAACTGCTGCCCCTAACGAAAAAAATAAAATGAATTAAACCAAAAGTTATAGGCGGGGTTATTTTACATACTCAACGCGACTTTCAGTCTTATTGTTGGTACGCTGGCAACGATAAGCTGAAAAAGTGCAACTGTAAACCTCTCAAGACCTATTTTGTTTTTAATTAATTAATTATACTTCACCACCTGCTACGACGCACATCGCACCCTCCGTGTGGACGAGATACGTAAACACGAGACATGTTTTGTTTGTATACTACGTACAGATCATAAACATTATAGACACATACTGGGAACTGCTCACTATCACATAATTTTAATATCACATAGTGTAATTTCTATCCTTATCAGCGTTTTATATATTTTAGAATTTTAACATTGTAAACATTACAGTATGGGCGGTGTAACACCTAATCAGTTTGTTTGGCTTGCATTCCTTTGTTCTGAATCTTACAGAGTATGGCATTCTGGTGCCGAAACATGTAGCAGTTTAATACGTGTTATGAATTGTATTTTAATAACTGTATTTGTTAGTTGGTGTATTATTTGTAACACTCCACGCCGGTCTCCCAGCCTCCATCTTTTTACAAATAGCAACATTAGAAATGACGGACATATTTTTATAAAATTTCGGCACAAATATTTCATAAAATATATGTTTAGATGTGTCAGTTGTGGTTACAAACGCGACAAAATCTGAAGGAAAATTTACAGCTTCAGCATAGCATAATTAACAGTTATCAAAACGGAAAAGGAAAATCCTTGCGACAAACGTAGGGGAGAAGAAATAATGCACCTTAAAGTTTCAACAGCCTTTTCTGAAAGTCTTAAAATTTTTCGAAATGATTGAACGAAACTAAAGCGTGAGAATTGTCACAGTGTGCGTCTAGGATCACAGTGCCTCTACGTTCAAGGTCATTATGTCAAAGTACCTCTTCTTAGACTGGCTGATTCTGCAAATGTGGACATTGCGCTCCTTCGAAACGCCCGTGACTATGTACCAGTAAACACTGCGTTACGTTCCAGAAGACATGAATTTTTAGCAAACCGCCGTGAAATCCTCATAATCCTCTTTGTTACAATTTGTTAAATTCAATGTCACTAATTCTACTGTGGTAGAGGCCGATTCGTTAAACACTACGATTATTTTAGGCGGGTACAGCACTGCTCATGGTTTTATGATGCAACAAATAGACTAGTTAGAATCATATGACTGAAAAAGTTTTGGCTGTAGGTAATACAATACATATTAAAAGTTTGACATAACATTATATTAATTTAAGACTTGGCCGATATTATGTGTGTGTGTGTGTGTGTGTGTGTGTGTGTGGTTTTTTTGTGTAGTATACGAACTTCACTACTAAAAACTTCCGTACAAAACCGCTTGTTATATGTAGATATTTCTTAATCGTCACATCGCAAATGTTGCAGAAGCTGCTGCCATAAACAAAGGAAAATCTTTCTAAACACTATATTGGAGGTAAGGAATAAATTATATGAACTGAATACAACAGAGAGCACAAATTTTAAAGACGTCACATTTTTATGTTTCTTGTGGTTTGGCGTTTTGCTTTGTTTCGTCCACTTACGTATGAAATTCATAGGAAGTCAAATTCTCGAATGGTGATGTAAGCTTTATTGCTTTGCCCTGTTATTGTGGTGTGTTGTTCTTAACGTAAACTTTTGTTTCGTGTTCGTCATATATTTGTTGTGTTTTGTGATCCAGATTGGTACACTGGGTAATATTATTAGGTTAAAAAAAACTAGATGTAAATGCTGATAAAACTAAGTATATGGTCATGTCTCGAGATCAGAATAAAAGACGAAGTCACAGTATACAGATTGATAATAGCTTCTATGAGAGGGTGGAAGCGTTCAAATATATGGGAACAACCTTAACAAATCAAAAATATTTTAAGGAGGAAATTAAAAGCAGACTGAAGTCAGATAATGCTTGCTATCATTCGGTGCAGAATCTTCTGTCTTGCAGTTTGCTATCCAAAAATATAGAGATTAGGAAATACAGAACTATAATTTTGTCTGTTTTTTTGTATGGGTGTGAAACTTGGTCGCTCACATTAAGGGAGAAACGTAGGCTGAGGGTGTTGGAGAATAGGTTGCTGAGGGGAATATTTGGGCCTAAGAGGGACGAGGTAACAGGGGAGTGGAGAAAACTACATAATGAGGAGCTTAATGATCTGTACTCCTCACCCAATATAGTTCGGGTGATAGAATCGAGAAGAATGGGTTGGGCGGGGCATATAGCGCGTATGGGTGCGAGGAGAGGCGTATATAGTGTTTTGTTAGGAAAACTTGAAGGAAAGAGATAACTTGGGAGACCCAGGCGTAGATGGGAGGATATTATTAAGAAGGGTCTTCAGGAAGTGGGATGTGTGGGTATGGACTAGATCGAGCTGGCTCAAGATATGGACAGGTGGCGGGCACTTGTGACTGCGGTAATGAGCCTTCCGTTTCCATAAAATGCGGGGAATTTCTTGACTAGCTGAACACCGGTTAGCTTCTCAAGAATGACTCTGCTCCGTGAAGTAAGTAAATAAGTAACTAAGCAAGTAAGTAAGCAAATCACACAATCATATACATAGTTCATTCACACAAGAAGCAGTAATTGTTAATACTTGTACAGTTCTTCGGTTTAGTATACTTATAGGCGTTCTAAAGATCTAAGGTAACAATAAACATAAATGCTTTATATCTAATAAACTTATGTCACTGTTGTAATATGGGGTGGAACAGCCAACTCTTAACGCCACGTGTTAGCAGATTCCTGTGCTTAGCTCACAGCATCGTGCTTTAACGTCTGTGAGCCGTTGTAATGTGTCGAACACATCATAATGCATCAATTATTCTGCACGTATATCCACACCTTGTTTATGGCGCGGTAGGTGCTTACGGTTGGTAGCAGTGTCGTGGTTTGAGGTTAAGGGTAAAGTGTGGACGTGCGTTGCGTGTATGTGAAGGAATGATGGGAGGAAAATGCGGAATGGAATGGAGAGAGAACCGCACGGAATTTTAGGAGCGCTCTATTATTATAAACGTACGCCAACCTTGTGGGTAAGTCGAAGAGAAGTCGGCTGTCCGCCTAAACCGACGTTGTAGATATGCTTCCTCTCTTGCACTGTGTTCTCACAGATATGCCTAATTACACACAAACAGCACTAGACTGACATTATTACTGTAGTGTGTGTGTGTGTGTTGTGTGTGTGTGTGTGTGTGTGTGTGTGTGTCTGACCAAGCGAATTGGACGCAGTATGTTATACGACGTATTTCCTTACTTATAGTTGACAGCAATAGATTGACATTTATATTTTTCCTTGTCCCTGAATAAATTGTTTAAGGATGAAAAATTATTACATAATTTGTAAGCGTGAGGATAAAAATTTATTTTTATTGACCCAGCAACAGTAAAGGGTAAAGCAATCCCTATAGAGGTCCTGGGGGTTCCAGAGTTTCAGGCTCCCAGAATTCATGACAATCGACATATTAAGGTGTAGGGTTGTCAGACCTACGCACCGGCCGCCTTTACCCCGAGGAAATATTTCTGATACTTATTTTTGTTAGAGGCTGAGTCGACCCCAGGTTCATAGTGCGGCTGGAAGTATTATGTCAATGAAAAATTCCAAAGACACCATTCTGAATCGAACCCGCGACCTTCCGGCTTGTAGCGAAGTGCCTCAACCAAATGCGCCACCGCATACCCCCACCCAGAAACCGTAGTGTCCTTATAAATAGTTAAGGAACAATATTCTTTAGGAAAGAAGCTTTACCAGCTGCGAAGTAAGTCCAATGCAGACGAACTGACTTTCGTGTTTGGAAGTTTTTTCAGGTTGTACCGAAAGAATAGGAATTAAACTTCGAACTTCTTTTGTTGCAAGCAGAAAAATTAGTTTTTTTTTACTTCAGTTTTAAATAATCACACCTCAAGTTATGCAGTACGAAAAATTATTTAAATTTCCTTAACACTGAAATCAAATTACGTTACATACAGCTGTGAATTTATAATAATACTGTTCTGTAAGACGTATGAAGTAATTAGTCCAACGTCTGTGTAATTGAAAATTGGGAACCAGAGAGAAAACGAATGAAGGGAACAACCAAAGAGAAATGGACGAATGGAGAAAGACGGAGCATGAATAATAATTGACAAAAATGGACAATATGGATAGTTACATGTAAAGAAATTTAGTGCCATTGAAAAAAATGCCATCTTACAGTGAACAAATACTTGACTAAATGATTAAACGAATGAATATTATTTGTTACTACACATTTAGCAGAAGCTCAACAACTTAAATCCTTGGAAGAAGTACCAAAAGTAACGCTGACTCATGAAGCAATAGACCGGTATTTCCAAATTGTGAAGTAATGTAACATTTTGTGTTTCTTGCTCTTTGTTGACGTGAAAAGGTGACGCAGGCAGGAGACACGAAAAGCGAACATGGCTGAATAAACTGCTGTGTTTGGAGTATAGCATGGATGTCAATATTGGCACGAACGGCTTAGCGGTTAAACTTCACGTTTACATTTCGAATACAGTATCATATCTCAAATAAGGCCATGACATCTTTCTTCAGCAAATTTCCTAATTCATTATTTTTATGGTTCCCTCTCACATAGCTTCGTGTAACCTAAGCTGTTAACAAGCATCGGTAAATAAAGAATAAATAAACGAGGATCTGGCGTTAGGATTATACGCATTTGTGAATAAGGTTTGAATTTTATTGTCATAAAATATATTTCGTTCTGTTGCTGCAGATGGTATTTAAAGGAACGGCTGTCCAACACGCGGCCCTCTGTCACCTAAATAGTTTTGGCAATATAATTTAATAAACATAATATAATAGTCTAATAATATGGCAGATTAGGAATTATAACTCTTCACTTTTACGCAGCAGACTGTAAACCATTCTCTTTACGATGTACGTATGTACACTCACGTGCGACCCTCGGACGAATCCTTCTGTGAGTGGAAGATGGCTAGCACTGCTTTACAGCATGCGACCAGTACTGAGCATAATATCCAGTTTATATATGAAACACAAGTAGTAATATGTGTTATGCGACCCAGTAAAAATGTTGTATTTTCATAATATTAAGTTGTGAAATATGGAGTTGAAATTCGAGATTTTATAGTAACATTATTTCCTCAAATTCCCTAAAATGTTGATGCACATTTTAATCCACTTCTTAGTAGGTTCATAATTAAATATAATAAACACCAATGTAAACGTCTTCCTCTGCTCTGTCAATTCAGAGTTATTTACGCATATGCAGATACAGAAGTAGATAAACTGTGTTAATATAGTTTACTTAGAATTAAATGCTAGTGAAATGTATAAGCAAATGTTTACTGAGAAGATCTTCCTTTGTTTTCAGTGTATGTGTATATATAGGGCTCAGGATAAGGACAGGTGGTGGGCACTTGTGAATGTGGTAAAGAACCTTCGGGTTCCATAAAATGCAGGGGACTTCTTGACTAGCTTAAAACCGGCCAGCTTCTCAAGAAGGACTCTGCTGCATGGAGTAAGTAAGTAAGTGTATATATAGGCTATATACGGAAACATGTAATAACAGCTCGATCTCTTCATGGAGATGGAACTGAATATTACAGCCCAATACCGTGTTGTAGCTGGTTAATAGCTTTTCTGGGGGACAAATTCTCCTACCTAAAGAGAAATGGTGCGGTTTACTTTGGAAAAATGACTATTATTAATTATTATGCATCATAATCCAGAAAACCACAATCTAGAGCATTGCTTTCTAAACCTTTTTCAATGGAGGGACCACTAAAATAAGATTTCATATCTCAAGAAACCCCCCACGAAAAAGTAAAAGAACCAGAGGCACGTGATAAAGCACGGACATTACTCCAGTAATACCAACTGTCGGACAAAGATCGCCAGATACATCTGGAGGGATTGTTGATATTTTCGTGGCACGTCTTATTTATTTCATGATTTCTCGTGGAACCTCGGCTGTGAAACGCTGCTCAGGAGAAATGTAAGTTGCTCCTCTTCTTAATCTTCAGATGAGCTACGATTTGCACCTACAACTCAGATGTCAAATTCGTTACGGCCATTTCTCGGAGCTTGAATTACATGAATATGAATATGTAATTTGGGGATAAACGTCTTTTTAAAATTATTAGGAACTGCCAAAAATGTGACAACCTATTTCATATACGGAAGAGTTTTGGGCGCATATCCATAATTCCTTAATATTCTGGGATACAATCAAAAATATCACGGACAGATTCAACGTACATGTTACGTTTGATATTACTGTCATCATCATTTCAAAAGGCCTTAAACACACACTGACAGTAGCGAGCAAGAAAAAAATCACTTCTGGTGTTCTAAATGTTCTTTTATTATTGACCAGCCAGACAATGTACTAACACATAACATTGAGGCGCCTTTGTTCCACCATTGTTGCAGTGGAAAAGCAGTAAGTAGTACATATTATCAGTGTGCGTATTGCTTTAGGTATCCAGCACGCAATGCGCATGCGCCATGTTGTCATCTGTGGCCTGCCCGGCGCTACATTAATTTTCAACTTTATATCTGAAAGGTGCGATTTTGGAAAGGAAGTTATTGAAAATAAAATGTACGACTTGATTTTCTCCACAACGTTTGTCTGAAACATTTCGCATTCTGAGACGAATTTAGCGAGATATGATCAAAAATGTGTATTGGTCTTCATGCAAAGTAACCGTTATTCTTGCCAGATTGTAATGAAACTCGAATTTTCTCGAAAGATTTTCGAAATAATGCCCAAATAAAAAAAATTCATGAAAATCCGTCCTGTGGGATCCAAGATGTCACATGCGAACAAACATGACAAAGCTAATAGTCGCTTTTCGCAATTTTACGAACGCGCAGAAAATATTGGGAAGGGAAATCCTTGTTTGTGGTTTGTGATCCGGTGAGACATGATACTCAAGTAAGCAATTAATCTGAGAAGCGACATTTTAGTTTGTGGTTTATAATTCTCTTAATATTTAAATATAATGAATCTGACAATGGAAAATAGTTTGTCGCTTCCGATTTTAATTCTAAAGAATATAATCCGGCACACAACACTTTCTTCTGCCTTAAATCCTTTACGAAGCGACTTTTCTGACTTACGTTTTAACGTAATTTAACATCGACATTGGTGTTCGTTTCACACCTTCGTCCCTCATCTCTCCTCACGTTTAGTACATCGCATTCTGTTTCTTTTCTTCCCCTTCACAATTTCTGAACCCACTGAGTCCGACCCTCCTTCTCGATTCACCAATGGCCCACAACTGGTGCAATTTTGCCCGGCTCCAAGAAAATCCGGTTAAGTGTTACAACTTTTCTTATTTCATCTCTTTCCGCCTTCTTGAAGCTTCGTGTTATCTGCGCCACACTCCCTCATCCCTCCCCATTTGGAATTCCATCTTTTTCCCAGCTGTTTCCAATCCTTGGTAACAGAACTCTTACCATTTGTAAGGCGACGCAATTCATTCATCCATCCTTTCATGTATGTATCCACACATATGGATAAATCGGTTGCTGAACATTTATTACATTTCTAAGATCGTGTTTTCCAGAAGCCATTGTGCTCCTGAATATACTTGCCAGAACTTCGAGCTCGATTTTGCTGTTACTGACGAAAAATGAAACAAGTTAGGGAATGCACATACGTAGTGTAACAATTCTGGCACATCCCCAACTTCTGTTCCATTGCATCAAAACCTCTACGATTTACTACGAAATGTTACTGGGCAAAAGTATGTGCTTCAGCTACCTGAATAACGTTTCTGGAAATATTTCTCTTTCTAGAAATGTTTAGCGACACCCACTCGAGATATATGTGTAGAAATGCAAGTGATACACATATTACGTGGCCATTATTTTGTCCCATATTTTCAGAAAATCTAATTGTCGACAAATTTTTCCCAATATATAATTCAGAAATTCCCTTCTACGGTTCTCGGGCATTTGCATGTGAACATACAGGCAGGAAGGCTGGCAAGTAGGGATGACGAAGCTGTATCGCAAAAACCCTGCCATACACAATAACCGTTATAGTTAGTTTATATATTTATTAGGTGTTAAAATTTTATGTTTGATAGATTGGATGGATTTTTAAATTAATAATTTAGTTTGGGTGGAATGGCGAGTGTAACGGATTTGTATAACAGCTTACAGAGATAGAGGGTTAGAGAGAGTGAGAGGGTGACAGGGAGAGAGAGAGAGAGAGAGAGAGAAGATCAGTAAGACACGAGGAGATTATGCTAGTACGATACGGGAACAGAGTTACGTAAGTGAGCCAATAGAAACAAAGTACAGTATTTTAAATTTTGACTGTTGATTCTATTAGGGAGTAGTGGGATTTAAACAGTTAGCCAATTGGAAAGAGTAAGAATATTAAAGGGGGGATGGATTTGAACTGCGCGAGTTAGAAATCTTAACTTAAGGAAGTAGTCTGTTCCTACCCAAGATGTGATAAGCTGTGTACGTGATACCGAAGCTAACAGTGCATACATGTTTCAAAGACGCATCCATAAAAGCAAACATGTGTAAACTCTAATAATCATTAAATAATACAAATAATATTAATAGTGTTCAATTATTTATAAAATTACTGTTCCGCTACTTAGGACACTTAGATTCCCTGAGATTACGACATGCGAAACGACTGATTGGCTGGGTTAGGTTATAACATTGACCAGGTTCCAAGAAAGCGAACAAAAGTTGAGATTTATATACAATACCTTCTGGAACTTTAAAGTTAAATTTCCCTAAAAATATATATTAAACGCGCGTGATACAGGTAAAGGCAAAGTCTCTCTGTAAGGTGCCATGAATGCACGGATAGGGAGTCTACGTATTCTCAACCTCGGCACTAGATAAGGGTGAGTTGAAAACGCCACGCCTCGGCAGCTTTATCCCTGGGAAATTGCCCCGGTATCCATGTGTAGAAGGCAGGCTGGGCCCCAGGTTCGTCCTGGAATATTGTGGATAACAGAAAATCTTTCGCCAGCCACCGGGTTTGCCTAGTGCTGAATTTGGTTAAATTCGTTTAATTGGCTTGAAAGGTGAAAGATATTGCCAGGCGAACAGGTGCACTGACGTAACTTCGCATTTTTCGTAAAATCGTAGTACCTCAAAAACTTATTTGTAAATTAGTTTCCAGTTAAGGTTGTTTACACGCCGCAATAAAGATGTTATTACCTTAAACTGCCAGTGTGTTTGACACAGGTTGTGAACAGTGACTACTAACTTCCTCAAATATGGAGTAACTCTATAATTGCTTGGCCTGCTGCAAACGTATCGTGAAAGGGGAATCCAAAATAGGTTTAGGGACTTGGGGACTGTCTTTGGGGTGACACTTAAGTGGGAAAGCAAGGTGCGAGAAATGAAGATGCAAAGGATAAATTTATAGGGCCGACATCACACTGTTATACTACGGATAAATGGTAAAGCACACAATTCGCAGAGACACACAAACCTTACACAGACATCACAGAAAATATGCGAAATATTTAATGGTTTCCTGCATATTACTGTCGCAGGGAAGTGATTCTTTGGATTAGTTACTGTGTACTATAAAATACTGCTGTCAACATGTTAGTGAAACAAGTACTGTGGCCCCTCGGTAATCAGGAATCTGGTAATTAGGATACCCCGGTGGTCCGGACAGTTTTGTGCCCAATATAGCCCTGTATTTCCTATTGAAATGATTATTATTCGTGTACATTATTATTATTATTATTATTATTATT
>JGI20166J26741_10788893_pt1 | contig 15086 bp, 8 predicted proteins | sample TergutCu122P5_FD_26741 | JGI IMG/M metagenome (IMG submission 26741)
CCTGGACATAAGAGTTGGATAGCAGCGACCAACGGAAGCTGCGGTATTCGTGGCCAAAAAATCAAGTGGCGGTTCAACTTTTGTGTCCATACCAATAATAGCCGGAGTGTAAGTGACGGGTTATCAACCACGCGCTTACGCTTGTGTTGGAACAACTTGTTTTTTCATGACTCTAAATAAATCTAAATACTCATGAACCGCATATTAACTTCATCCTTCCTGTTGTTTGTGTCTTTTCCGGCGGTCGCTCTTATGACCGGTTGCAGAGAAAACCTTCCCGCCGGCATGCCGAAACTTTATCCCGCTTCCGTGACCGTGACACAGGAAGGCAAACCACTTGCAGGGGCGTTGGTGCAACTGATTCCCGAGGATTCGGCAAACTCCTCGTGGGGGCCGGGAGGAACCACCAACACATCAGGGGTTGTCGTGCTTCAAACCAATGGCAAGTACAAAGGTGCTCCGCTCGGGAAATACAAAGTGACTGTCTCGAAAAGGGAGAAGGAACCGCATCCCAATCCCGAATTGGCAGGAGGTCCCGAATTCAGGAGGTACGTTGAGATAGACAAAAACCTCAAGACGTACAGTTATGTTGAGCCTCAATACGGTTCGATAGCGAAAACACCACTGAGCGTTGAGGTTACCGCCAGGGAAAAAACCTACACGGTTGATGCCGGGAAGGCAATCAAGACCGAAGCAAAGCGGCTTCAACAATGAGCGGAGGATGTCGGGCTTGGTGTAAGGCTTTTGCCAACAAATATACCGAAACCAGTTGAAAATACCCGGCGATGTGACACGGGAGTCCGTTTTCCCAGAGGGTAAACGGACGCGCATACCGAAAATTTCAATGGACTATAGTATAACACGTCTGTTCTTGCGGAATACTTTCCGGTGAAAGCCTGAAACTGGAACATCGTGCAATGCACTTTCTCGGTTTGGCGTTGGTCGCACTTGGAAATCCTGTTCATTCCGTCAAAAAAACCGACTTTGCGGTTCTTCTGTGCGTTGTACGCAAATTCTTATACAGGTGGTCTTGTCGCGATCTGCAAAGAGGTTTAAGATATAGTGTTCCGTATTGTGTGTCATTAAGACAGGAATGCCGACCTTATGCAAAATGATTTTGTTTTGCGTACTTTTTGTTTTACGTCATAACAAGATTGATTGCAAGTGGTTATGCCTATTGAAAGATAAATCCGGTGATGTCAGACTTTTTTAATTCGGCTTTTGTGTTTTTTGCCCAAACGGCGGATGGTGCTTCAGGGGATGGTTCCGTCAATTTGGGGAAAATGATGCCGTTTGCATTTTTGATCGTGATGTTTGCGGTGTTGTATTTTGTCATGATCGTTCCGCAAAAACGGGAAAAGAACCGTTGGAATGAAATGGTCGACAATTTGAAGAAAAATGACCGTGTTCTGATGAATTGCGGAATGATCGGTTGGGTGCATTCCGTCCACAAAGAACGAGGGGAAGTCGTCATCAAAGTCGATGATGCCACCAACACCAAGTTGACATTCAATATTGCCGCAATCGCACGGGTGCTTGCCGAGCCTGCGGAAGAAAAAAAATAACTTGCCCCGTTTTTACACATTTCTTTTATCTATTGCACAAATTCGTCACATTAACAATATTTAGGATTGTTTCTCATGAAGTGGAGCCACTTGTTTTTGAAAAATTCATCATCGACCGATGGTTCAATGACAAACGAAACAGCCGTTTCGCCGAAAAAAACAGGTTTTCGGATTCTGCCGTTGACGTTTGTGATTGCAATGGCGTTACTTGCGGTGAATTTTTACACGCAGCCGTTTGCCCAGGATCAAGGGCAGGATCAGGGTGCCGCTCCAGCCGCTTCCGCGGAAGCACCGGCGGAATCTCCCGCTGTTCAAGCGACTCCTGAGCGATCGGCTGTTGAGCCGTCGGTTGTCGTCACACCGGCCGCTTCTTCGGAAAACTCACCGGAAAATCAGGTTGCTCCCACTCCTTCCGGGAAGACCTCTGAGACAGCATCGGGATCAACACCCGAATCAGCAGCCGTTGATAAGGTTCCGGAACCGGCCATTCCGGTCATTGAAAAATCTTCTGAATCAAACGCCGCTGAATCAGCGGCACCAAAGATTGTTGTGCCGGATGTCAAATCGGTATCTCCGGATGATATGGCGAAACTGCTGGAAGCGGTTGGAGGTGTATCGGAAATCAAAAAAAATGGGCAGCAAACGGAGACCGGGCAAAAAACAAGTGTTATCACGAAACCGCAGTTGGTCGCCAGCGAGATCACGACGGTTGAAAAAACTCCGCCGGTTCCGTGGTATGATACAGTTTGGTTTTCGTTTCTCTTATTCTTTGCGGTTTTGACCGTTTCATGGCTGCTTGCCAATGCGGCGGCCAAATCCTGGCGGATGCCCGACCATTCGTTCAAATTTTTCCTGATTCTGTTCACGACACTCGGTTCGGTGACGGCGACGTTTGCCGGTTTTCACCGTCTGACACTCGGAATCGACCTCCGCGGCGGCGTCGTCCTTATTTATGATGTCAAGTCGCGCACTGATGCCGTTGCCGACAATCAGGCCAATAATAAAACTACGACAGGCAAAGCATCTGCATCCGGCGATGTCTTTCCCGAGTTGATCAGGGCGGTCAATCAGCGAATCAACCCGGCAGGCGTCAAGGAAATCGTCGTTCAGCGATACGGTTTGAGCCAGTTGAAAATTATTATTCCGCGTGCCGACGACGCGGAAGTCAGCCGGATCGAACGCATCATCAGTGAGGCGGGAACGCTGGAATTCCGTATTCTCGCATCGCGCAAAATGCCGGAAGATGCGGCGGTGATCGTCAGAGCCGAACAACAACCGGCGGCCAAACAAGTCCTCAATCCCGTTACCGGGGCCATTGAAGCGATGTGGTTTCCCATTAATGAGAACGAAATCGCCAATTTTCAACACCAGGATTTTGTGACGCGTCTTTCAGGAAACAGAACGGAAATTCTGGTGCTGAAAGATCAGTTCAATGTCCAGGGGGGGAATCTCCGCAACATCCGCGAAGGTTCGCAAATGACGGACGAGGGATTTCGCCATACGATCGAGTTTTCGCTTGATTCCCGCGGGGCGGAGTTGTTTGCCGGTCTGACCACCAAGTTTGCCGCCGATCCGAGCAACCCGGCTCAAACCACCCGTTTTCTCGGCATTATCATGAGCGGCGAAATGTTTTCGGCACCGACGATTAAAAATCCGATCACCGGCGGCGGTTGTTCGATCACTTTCAGCCCGAGAGCTGGCGACCAGGGGGACAAACAGCTTCAGAGAGAAATCAAAGACCTGTTACAGGTGATGCGTGCCGGGGCGCTTCCGGCGGACATCAGTCGGGAGCCGATCAGTCGCGACATTTCCGGAGCGACGCTTGGTGAAGCCACGATTCGGAGCGGCCTCATTTCCGGTCTTGTCGCCTTGTCGTCGCTTTTTGTCTTTATGCTCGTGTATTATCGTTTTTGTGGTGTGATCGCTTGTTTGGCGGTCACTGTCAACTTTTTCATGATCATGGCGTCGATGCTCGCGATTCGGGGGGCGTTCACTCTGGCGGGGATTGCCGGTCTCATCTTGACGCTCGGAGTGGCCGTCGATGCGAATATTCTGATTTTTGAACGTTTACGCGAGGAAATGAGATCCGGGTCAACGTTGAAAATGGCGATTCGCAATGCGTTTTCCCGCGCTTCGTCCGCCATTATCGATTCGAACGTCACGGCACTCATCACGGCGGCCATTTTGTATTACGTCGGGACGGAACAGACGAAAGGGTTTGCCGTCACATTGTTTCTCGGCGTGCTTTTCTCCATGTACACTGCGGTCTTTTGCGGTCATGTCGTGTTCGATGTGGTCGAACACCTCGGTCTGGTCAAGCGGTTTTCGATGTTGCATCTGCTCGAAAAACCGAATTTCAATTTCATGAAATACCGGAAAATATCAGTCACCATTTTCGCCGTGTTGTGCGTGCTGAGCCTTCTGCTGGGATTTGTACGCGGCAAAGGTCTGTATGACATCGACTTTGTCGGCGGTGTTTCCGTCGAAGTGGTTTTCAAAGACCAAAACATCACGCAGGGGGAGATTCAAAAAACGTTAACGGGCAAAGGCATGGAAGACCTGACAGTTGCCCCCGTGCAATCGGCAATGTCGGAAAAGTCCGGGACGGATGCGGAAAAATCGTCCATCGCATCCTCTGGAAAGCATTTCACCATCAACACAGCCGCACCGCCGGATGTTGAAGCAACGGAATATCTCAAACAGGTCACATCCATTCTGAAAGAAACATACGGTGACAAGCTGGTTTATCCCACGATGACCCCGACGACCGAGGAACGCAAGACCCCGGACAGCAAGACGGAAACGATTGCCAAAATCAAAGTCGATCCATCGATGAACTTCAAGTCGCTGGACCGGTTTTTGAACGATCACATGAAGCGGATGGTTGAAAGCAAGGATATTCCATATCCGATTCCGTTTGTGATTGCAAGCGATGACGCGGATGATGCGGCCAAAACTTCCAAATCGTTTTCCAACTGGACGGTGACGTTCCAGGGGGACAAGGCAACGGTTGACAAGGTGATTGCCAAGTTCAGGGAAGAATTTGTCGCAACGCCGTGGTTCCCGGCTTCAAGCACGATCGGCAGCATCGTCGCCGGTTATGTGCAAATTGCCGCACTTACGGCCATTATTGCAAGTTGGATCGCTATTGTGCTTTATCTCTGGCTGCGGTTCCATAAGATTTATTTCGGTCTTGCGTCGGTGCTCGCACTGGTCAACAACGTGATCATCACGTTCGGGGCGATCGCGCTCAGTTATTGGATGGCCGATTTTCTCGGTTTCCTGCTGATTGACAAATTCAAAATCGGCCTGACCGTCATTGCGGCGTTTTTGACGGTCATCGGTTACTCGATTAACGACACGATTATTTTGTTCGACCGGATTCGCGAGGTTCGCGGCAAATCGACGCAATTGTCTCTCGAAACGATCAACCGGAGCATCAATCAAACGCTGTCGCGAACGTTGCTCACCTCATTATCGACGATTTTTGTCATCCTCGTCATCTACACGTTGGGGGGCGAAGGGTTGCACACGTTTGCATTCACCCTTGCCGTTGGGATTATCGTCGGAACGTTCAGTTCGATCTTCCTTGCCGCTCCGCTCCTTTTCTGGATGGTCAACGAGCCGGGCAAAACCGCCGATGCAAAAGACAAAGCGAAAAACAACGGCAAATGAAATCTTATTGTGCTGGAAATAAAAAATAAGCGTGTCCGGTGAATCGCCGGCCTCGCTGAGATGAATGAAATACCCCATTGTGTGATGTTTTCCCATCTCAGCGCAGCCGGCAGACATGGAAGCGTTGTACATTTTTTCTCGCCACCAACATTATCCGACCCGGACGACATGCACGCCGCCACGAGTCAGGATTTCGCCGACGATTCCTTCCTTGTTGCAGGAGGGACTGCCGCCCTTCATGTACGCTTTTTTCGCTCCGATGATTTGAGCGATTTCCAACGTGTACCCGCCTCCGGCAACATGGAAATCGGTTACGTCTTTGCCCGTTTTCGGGGCAATGAGCCGCAGACCACGGTCCAAAACATCCGCTCCCGTTTTTCCGGCGGGCAGATATTCGCTCGTTCTCGGCGTCGACATGCCGCCGAGTTGTTCCGGGCAAACCGGCACCAACACGTATTTTTGTTGCAACCGTTCGATCAGGTCGTCCCGTTTTTTCGCCCGGCGACCGTGATACCGGCAAGGGATTCCAAGCAGGCAGCCGCTGATAAGAACCGGCGGTTTCATCCCGGTGTCTTCAAAAAACTTTCGCTGCCCGAATTCGGAAGTCATGTCGGTTTTTCAATAATAAATCGTCGGCGGAAACGATGTTTCCAGCCCATACAATATTGCCTGTCTCGTAATCCTGTAGCGCAACGTCCTCGCCTCCCAGCATTGGTTTTTTATCCACAGATTTCACAGATGAACACAGATATGTACCGTTATTAAATCATCTGTGAAAATCTGTGTCATCTGTGGATAAAAAAAATCCGTGTTTCATCCATGTCAATCCGTGGCTCATAAAAAAATGTATCTGGTTATTTTTACGCGGCTCCTTATTTCCATTGCTTTCCGGTGTTGCCGGCGTTTAACATTCGTTGCGGGGCGGCGAGCAGGTGATAATGTTCGTCGCCGAGGAGTTCCGTGACGCGGCGTCGCAATTCGGGATTGACCGTCACATTGGTCTTGCACTTCATGATGACAAGGCGGCCGTCCAGCATTCGAATGTTGAGTTCGAGTTCGTTCGTGCCGGGATAGCCTCGCAGGATTTCATATAATTTACGAAGTGATTCTTCACCGCAGGATTCCGGCACGGTAATCGACACACCGCGAGTCAGCAGCGTTTGCGCATCTTCGAGTGTCATCAACCGGTCGATGATGAAATTCGCATCGTCATCCGCCTGGCTCCGGCTTTTGTCGATTTTCCCGACGGCAATGACGACCGATTCGGCACGCACCAGTTGCGAATACTGCGAGTACTGTTCCGGCCAGACGATACAACGGATCATCCCTTCCGTGTCTTCGAGATCGAACATGGCGAACTGGCCCGGTTGCCCCGGCTTGGGATTTTTCGTCAACGCCAGTTTGACGCTCCCGATCATGCCGCCGAGCACCGTTTCCGCGCGATTGGCAAGCAGCACGGCACTTGTCGTCTCGTGTGACGCGAATGCCTTGAGTTGTTCGCGGTATTGTTGCAACGGGTGACTTGTCAGGTAAAAGCCCAGCACCTCTTTTTCGTAACCGAGTTTTTCCTTATCGTCCCATTCCCTGATGTCGGGCAGACCATGTGTCGCTGAAACCATTTCCTGTTGTGCCTGATTCATTGCCGTATTATCGTCGGCCTTGTCATCGTCGGCGAAGGCTTCCTCAAACAACGAACGCTGGCCGATGGCACGGTCGACGGCGGCGACCTGACCGGCTTTGAACGCTTTTTCCGCAGCCTGCATCAGTTGCGAACGTTTGCAGCCAAGTGAGTCGAATGCCCCGGCTTTGATCAGAATTTCCACGGTGGCCTTGGGACAGTCCCGTGGCGAAACACGTTCGCAAAAATCGAACAACGAACGAAACGGCCCCCCTTTTTTGCGTGCGGCGATGATCGCATCGGCGGCGATTTCGCTGCAACCTTTGATGGCGATCAGACTGAACAGAATTTTTCCGTCGCGCACGGCATACAATTTGTGTGAGGAGTTGACATCCGGCGGCACGACGTCGATGCTCATCCGCCGGCAATCCTCGATATGTTCGACGGTCGAGTCTTTCCTCGTGAAGTTGCGGTTCGAAATGTCGCCGCAAAGGAGCGACGCCATGAATTCGACCGGATAATGTGCCTTGAGATACGCCGTCATGTACGCAATGAGCGCATAAGCGGTCGAGTGACTTTTGTTGAATCCGTAACCGGCGAATTTCTGGATCAAATCGAACAGATGTTCGCCGTCTTCGGCGGTCAGCCCCTGTTTTTGCACGCCATCGATGAATTCCCCTTTCGACTTGGCGATGAGCTGTTCCTTTTTCTTGCTGATCGCCTTGATGCAGGTGTAAGCGGCGGCGAGCGGAATGCCGCCGAGACGATTCATAATCCGCATGATCTGTTCCTGATACACCATGACACCGTGCGTTTCCTCGAGCACGTCGCGCATGATCGGGTGCGCGTACTCGGCCTGCTTGCGGCCGTGTTTGACTTCGATGTACTGATCGACCATTCCCCCTTCGAGCGGCCCCGGACGATACAACGCCAACGTCGCGATGATGTCGCGAAAGCCGTCCGGTTTCATCCGTTGCAGCAGTTCGCGGATTCCGCCCCCTTCGAGCTGAAACACCCCTTTGGTTTCACCACGGCAAAGGAGTTGATAGGTTTCCTTGTCGTCGAGCGGAAACTTGTACGGATCAATTCGCTTGCCGGTCGTCTGTTCGATGATGTCGATCGCCTGCGACAAAATCGAAAGATTGCGAAGGCCGAGAAAGTCCATTTTCAGCAGCCCCGCTTTTTCGACTTCCCCCATCGCCCATTGCGTCACGATTTCGTCTTTGTTCTGGACCCGTTGCAGCGGCACGAAATTCGTCAGCGGCTTGTCGGCAATCACGACCGCACAGGCGTGTGTTCCCGCCGATCGCGCAAGCCCTTCGCACCCTTTCGCAAAGTCGATCAACTCGCGCGCGTCGTTGTTCGATTCGTAAAGCGTTTTGAGTTCGTCGCTCTGCTCGATCGCTTTTTTAATCGTCATTTTCGGCACTTCGGGGACCAGTTTCGTGATGTTGCTGACAAACGGCAGCGGCAGGCCGAGCACGCGCCCCACGTCCTTGATCGCCATCTTTGCCGCCATCGTGCCGAACGTCCCGATCTGTGCAACGTTTTCGTTTCCGTATTTTTCCTTGACGTAATCAAGAATTTCGCCGCGCCGCTGCTGGTCGAAGTCGATATCGATGTCGGGTGCTTCGATCCGATTTTCATCGAGAAAGCGTTCGAAGAGCAAGTCGAACTCCAGCGGGCAGACGTGACTCAAATTGAGTGCGTAACAGACGAGCGCCCCAACGCCGCTGCCGCGAGCCGTTCGCTGAATTCCCCGCTCTTCGGCGATTCTCACAAAGTCCCAGACGATGAGAAAATAATTGGGAAAGCCGAGTTTTTTAATCACTGAAAGCTCACGGTCGAGTCGTGCCGTCACTTCGTCGGAAAGAACGCCGCCCGGCATTCGTTTTTCGTTCCCTTCGTAACGGCGTTTGAGTCCTTCCAGGCAAATTTCGCGCAAATAATCGTCCGACGATTTTTCGTCCGGCGGCACGAACGTCGGAAAAAAGCGTTTGCCCAAATCAAGCTCCAGTTCGCAACGGTCGGCGATTTCCTGCGACCTCAGAATCGCGGCACGTTGATCCGGCATTGCATGGAGCATTTCGGCACCGCTGCGCATGAAAAACTGGTCGCTGTCCATACGCATCCGCTTTTCATCGGTGCGGAATTTCCCCGTGTTGAGGCACAACAAAATGTCCTGCGTTTCGGCGTCTTGCTGCAGCACGTAATGCACGTCGTTCGTCGCAACGGCCGGAATGCCGAGTTCACCGGCGATTTTCAGTGTGCCGTTGAGAATGATTCGCTGGATTTCGAGGCCGTTGTTCTGGATTTCGAGATAATAACGGTCGCCGAACAATTCACGATACCATCGGGCAATCTGTTTGGCCTGTGCGAAACCGTCCGTTTCCCCACCGTTCAGGATGGCCCGGGAAAACTCACTTGACGCACAACCGCTCAAACAGATCAGCCCGTCGCTATATTGTCGCAACGATTCCTTGTCGATGCGCGGACGATAATAATACCCTTCGGTGAATGCGATCGACGAAAGTTTGAGCAAATTTTGATAACCGGTCGCATTTTGCGCCAAAAGCGTGATGTGATGACTGGCGTCTTTCATGGAACCGGCGGTTTTGTCGAACCGGCTTCCCGAAGCGATGTACCCTTCGAAACCGATGACCGGTTTGATGCCGCTTTCCTTCGCTTTTTGATAAAATTCGAGTGCCCCGTACATGTTTCCGTGGTCGGTCAGGGCAAGTGCCGTCATTTCGAGTTCTCTGGCCCGTTCCACCAACGCCTCAATCTTCCCCGCCCCGTCCAGCAGCGAGTAATGACTGTGACAATGCAAATGCACGAAAGGAATCTGTGTTACCATGATTATTGTTCCATCAATATTTTGTCATCAATGTTTTTTTGTTGCAAAGTAAAATAAGAGATTTTATAATTTACTTTTGAAACTAAAAGTAAATTATAAAATCTCTTATTTTACTTTCCCTCAAAAAAGCAGTCGTACAATTATCGTTTTTGCCATGCTAAGTATTGAATATTTCGAAGCCGCTAAGGGTGCCATCATTTTTGTTGATCGTTGATTTGACATTTCTTTTGCAGTTCGGCAATGTTTTTCAAATTGCTTGAGCATTGCATTCGTCTTGCCGCTCCTCTTGCATCACTGACGGTAGGGAAAAGCAGTACAAGCAAGATCAGCAGAATGCAAATCACGACGGCCAGTTCAATGAGCGAAAAACCGTTTTTGTCACAGCGATGTCCCGGATGTAACATAATGACCTCGTATTAATTGTTGGAAGTATTTTATTTGTTCACAGTTTGATATGGAAGTCATGCCCCTATGGGGCGTATTCGAATTGTTATCATATTGGTAATTCTAATTCAATACAAACTTACTTCCAACAGGACAAGTATTGAAAGCGATAATATTCGCACGATTCTGCGAAATTCATGCGGTTCTGCAAACAGCCGCAAAATTGTTTTTTATCCCCATCTCTGCGCTTCTACCTGACTGTTTTCAGGAGGGGGGCGATTTCGGGGAGAAAACCGTAAGCGTGGGCCAGCAACACGACCGGGTGCAACGCCGGTTTGTTGCAGCCCTGTTCCATTTGCATTTTGCAGAGGTTGCATTCGGACGAGCCGATCTTGATCGCCGGGTCGCGCAACGCCCCGAAGAGCGGCATCCCGATTCGCAAACTCATCCGGAACGTTTTGGCCTGCAAACCGAAAATGCCGGCCAGTCCGCAGCAGCCTTGTTCGAGTCGTTTGACGGCAAGCCCCGGAATCAAACGCAAAAGTTGTTCGGCGGCGGTCGGCTCCGACAGGGGACATCGTTCCTGGACAAGCGACCGGCACGGCGCATGATAGCCGACCGTCGCATGAATCGGTAAAAAATCGAGTTGTAATTTGTCCGCCTTGTGCAAGTGATGCAGATATGTCGAAATGTCGCTCGTATTCGCCTGAACCAAAGCGGAGTCGGCATCGTCGACGACATAACCGTATTCGTTCTTGAGGCAAACCGCGGAGGCGGGTTCCAGCGTCACAACGTGATACCCCTGCCGGATCACGTCGGCGAGCAGAGCGGTGTTGTGCCTTGCCAGTTTTTCGACGCGGTCGCGGTGTCCGCAGGCGATCGCAAGCACGCCCGACGTCTGTTGCCGTCCGGGTACGTACACGTCGATCCCGTTGTGTTCGAGAACTTTCACGGCGGCGTCGGCAATGCGAGGTTCGAAATAATTCGTGTAAAGATCGACAAACAGGGCGACCTTTTTGTCTTTTCGCCGTGACGGTTTCGAGAGCCGTTTGTACCAGATCGTGCGGGCAAGAAAACTCATTTTCGCCAATCGCGGCAGTTTGCGGCTTTGGGAAAGCCCGAATATTTTTTCGTACAGCCAACGCATCAACCGGTTTTTTCGGGACCAGTTGACCGGGCAACTGATCAGATTGACCCATTTCAGGATTTGGTCAAGGTGCGACAAAAAACGGTCGGCAAGAGACAAACCGTGTGCGGCGGCAAACGCACATTTGCTTTGGAACGCGATATTCGGCATGTCCACTTCCGTCGGACAATCGATGCGACAGATATGGCAGTGGATGCAATGGTCGGCAACGGCTTTTGATTGTTCCGAAGTCAAAACACTCAGGGCTTCCCGATCGTCGATGACGTTTCGCATCAGATTCGGTTTGGCACGCGGCGCGACTTCCTCATTCGGGTCGCGTCGGAAAACCGGACACATCCGGGTGTCCGGCATCCGGCTCCGACAGCGACCGCAGCCGTTACAACGCAGGACGGCATCATGAATCAACGTCGGGTCCCATTTCAATTGCAACTCAAGTTGACTTCGAATCGGCGTCACAGCCGATGCGGTTAAATCCGAACCCGGCTTCCCGTTTGTCGCAACCGTTGCCGCAACCGTTGTCGACGTCGTTGTCAACGCCGTTGTTGGCGGCATTGTTACTGTTGCCGGGATGCCGTCACCGGCTGCGTCAGAAATACCGGCAAACGGATAAGTAAAATGTGCCGGAACGGTGACATTGACCGGACTCCGGTATTTCAGCGGCGGCAGATCATCCCTCACGATGATCTTGCCGGGATTGAGCAGCCCGCGCGGGTCAAACAGCCGTTTGACCTGTTCATAAACGTGATATTGTTTGTCGAACTGCCGCCGTACAAACGGCGACCGTGCGAAGCCGAACGGCTGTTCGGAGCTGATGGCACCTTCGCATCGGATCACTTCCTCGAAGTATTCGGGAATGATTTTTTGCAGTCGTTGCAGGGAATCCGGGGCCGAAAGATTGAGAACCGGCTGCACGCTGAGTTGCCCCTGTCCGACATGTCCGAAAAAAGACGGGGTCATCTCATGTTTTTTGAAAATATTTTGAACGGCGACAAGATGATCGGACAAACGACCGACCGGCACGACCGCGTCTTCGAACCTTGAAATGCCGCTCAGATGGTTCGGCATCCTGTACAGCGCAAATTGCGATTTGGCGATAAAATCGCGAAACATGGCCAGGTCGTTTTCGTGAAACGCCGCACGCGATGAGAAGCAGAGTTGCTTGTCATGCCGGATTTCATCGACGAGATCGTGCATCCGGTCGCCGGTGACAAGCGAATCGTCGTCATGAATTTCAATGGCGAGAACCGCTTCCGCATCGGGAGGCACAAGTGATTGATACCGGTGATCCCAATCGCGCACCAGGTTCAGACGGCGACGGTCGATCAGTTCGCAGAGTACCGGTTTGTGTGTCAGAATAAGCGGCACCGAACGCATGGCGTCGTCAAGCCGGTCGAACAAAAACAGGACGATTCCCGACGCTTTCGCTTTCGGAACGGTTGCAATTTCGGCTTGGGTGATGATGCCGAGAGTTCCTTCGGAGCCAAGCAAAAGTGGCATCAAATCGACTTCGCCGTTCCGGAACGCATCGGCGATACGGTATCCCTGCCGGTACGGTTTGTCGTCCCATCGCGATAAAGCGGCAACCGTTTTTGAAACGGAAGTCAACGAAAAATAATGCGTCAGTTCGTGACGAAGCCCCGACGAAAAAGGGAGCGAATCATTTTCTGAAACGATTTCCCGGATCACGGCTTTCGAACGTGATGAAACCGAAAGTTCGGAGGATTCGAGCGTGACGGTTTCGCCGCCGGCAAGTACGACCTGCAATTTGCGAACGAATCGGCTCGGAAATCCATATTTGAGCCAATGAGGACCGGCTCCGTTGCTTGCAAGCATACTGCCGACGGTCGTGGTCGGAGCGTATCCGGGATCGGGGCCGATCAAACGTCCCTGCGACCGTTCCAACTGCCGGTTGACCCGTTCGAGAACGGCTCCCGGCTGAATCACGACCGAATCATCGAAAACCTGCAATGTCCGCCGCATGTAACGGGTGAAATCAAGAACGATCCCGTGTCCGAGACAGGCACCGGTTCGACCGGTGCCGGCACCTCGCGGATGCAACGGGATTTGATGTTCCGCCGCATATTGCACGCATGAAACGACATCGTCTTTCGATCTCGGAAAAACAACGGCAAGCGGACTGCACTCGAACAAGCCGGCGTCGGTCGTGTATGCCTGAATCGCAACGGCGTCGCAACGAACTTCGCCGTCGATCAAACCGCGAAGGTCGTCCTGTAATCGCTCCTGTTGTGCCGTCGGTTTGGACATGGCGGGGTTATTGGCAATTTGTCATAAAAAAAGAGTTCATAAAAACCAGAGCACGAAGCGTAAGCAAGTGCCCCGAAATGTGTTTACGGGTTGGTGCTGGGCACTCGCTTACGCTTCGTGCTCTGATAAGCGTGCTCTGATTGAAATGGCCATTATTTCAACTCAAATGTCGCTTCGACCGGAAAATGGTCGGACGGGTATCTGCCGTCGCGATTGGTTTTCAGGATTTCCGAATCAAGTGTTTTGACTGCGGGGGACGTGAAAATATAATCGATTTTTTCCTTCGCGACCGGCATTCCTGTAAAACCGTGAAACGTTGCAATCGCGGATTCGTCAACATCGGGGTATGTTTCCCTGTACGAATCTTTCAAAAGCGTTTGTGCAGGCAAGGTCTTGCTTTCCGGCGTGATCGATTTTTCTGAAAGATATTGAATCGGAACGCTTTTTTCGCCGCAATTGAAGTCGCCGGTCAGAAAAACTGGATCATTGGAGTGTTTTCGGTTGGCAATGTGGTTCATCAGCATGGCGGCACTGTGCGCCCGTGCCGGTTTGCTGATGTGATCGAAGTGCGTATTGTAAACGTAAACCGATTTTTTCGTCGTTTGATCCGTAAAACGTCCCCAGGTGACCACACGGGGACATGCCGTGTCCCAGCTTTTTGACCCTGGTTCGTCGGGCGTTTCGGAAAGCCAAAACGTGCCAGTTTCCCCGGCATCGAGTTTCCAACGGATTTTGTCATAAAAAATGGCGCATGATTCCCCCTGATCTGGGTCTTTTTCCCGGCATTTGGCGATCGAACCGTATTGTTTACCCAATTGCGTCTTCAAATATTCAAGCTGATTTTTGTCCGAATCCGGATGAATCAGGCACTCCTGAAGTCCGATGAAGTCGTAATGACCGGATTTGATCAAATCGGCAAGCATTTCCTTGCGGTGCGACCAGGAATTTTCGCCGTCGTCCGCCGCCCCATAGCGAACGTTAAACGACAACACTTTGACATGCGAAGCGTCCGGTGATGATTTGTCGTCGGCAACCGACCATGAGAAGACCGCCATAATCGCGGTCGTCACCAAAAAAAATGAGATGAATATTAAAACTTTTTTCATCATTGATCTTTCTGAAAAAAGGAAAATATGTGATTACACCATCTGGAAAGCGGTATTATACCCTATCCGCCGTCAATGATAAAGCACAATCACATTGACGACAAACGACGCGGCCGCCAGCGACAGGACCAGATTGGAACGCTGGAACACAAACAACACGATTCCGTGAAACGCGAGACTGGTGACAAAAACGATCGCCGCAAGTTGCCATCCGAGAAAAATGCCGAGTAAAAGGAAAGAATAAAAGCACAGCCACTGATTCGATTGATACAAAACGCGGGACGTTCCAAGTGCCGCAACCCCGGCAAAGATGACACCGAATAAAACATCGGTGCCACCGGCGATTCCATCCGTCGCAAGATCAGGCCAGTGCCGGCAAGAAGCGATCACCGTTTCAAACGGCCAAAATGAAAAAAACGGCACAGGAAACAAAAAACTGAGGAAAAAACCTGCAAGTAAGAATGGAAAG
>JGI20166J26741_10790004_pt1 | contig 15078 bp, 7 predicted proteins | sample TergutCu122P5_FD_26741 | JGI IMG/M metagenome (IMG submission 26741)
CCAAAGACAGGAACATCGCCATGGTTTTCCAGAACTACGCCCTCTATCCTCATATGACGGTCTATGAAAACATGGCCTTCGGGCTCAGGATCAAGAAGGTTGAGAAATCCGAAATCGACCGCCGGGTCCACGAAGCGGCCAGGATCCTGGACATCGAGAAATTCCTGGACAGGAAGCCCAAGGCCCTGTCAGGCGGCCAGCGGCAGCGTGTTGCTGTCGGACGGGCAATTGTCCGGAACCCCAAGGTCTTCCTCTTTGACGAGCCCCTTTCCAACCTGGACGCCAAACTCCGTGTCCAGATGAGGGCGGAACTTTCTGACCTGCACTTGCGGCTCAACGCCACCATGATCTACGTTACCCACGACCAGGTAGAAGCCATGACCATGGCCAACAAAATCGTGGTTATGAAAGACGGAAAGATCCAGCAGATCGGCGCCCCGCTCTTCCTGTACAACCACCCGGTGAACAAATTCGTGGCCGGGTTTATCGGTTCACCGCCCATGAACTTCCTCACCGTAAAGGTCCTGGAAGAAGGCGGCCAGGTGGTACTGGACGAAGGTTCCTTCAAACTCAAACCCCACGCCACACACGCGGAGTATCTGCGGAAATACGTGGGCAAGGAAGTGTTCTTCGGTATCAGGCCCGAGGATCTCGTGTATCACCAGAGTCAGGTAGATAACTGCATCCCCACCAAGGTTACCGTTGTTGAGCCTTTGGGAGCAGATATCCACCTCTGGCTTACCACTGCTACCCAGCCGTTGGTTGCCCGTACTGAACCCAGCTACGAGTTCAAGGTCGGCGACGCGGCGTATTGGGTTCCCCACCTGGACAAAGCCCGGTACTTTGATAAAGAAACAGAACTTTCCGTCCTGGCGGAACTGGACTTGGCCGCGAAGTAAAAGCTTTTGCGCAAGTAAGCGTGTTTAGCCTACAGATTGTCTGATCGCTTGAATCAAGCGGTCAGACATTTTTTTTTCATTACCTGGTGAGTTTGCATGGTCATTTTGTTTTTTCCCTCTGGCGGCGGTAATCATCGGAGAATCCGGTTTCCGGAATCGATGAAACCTGCTTTTCTCCCTGGTTCCGGTATTTCCCCGGGCTTATTCCGTTGTAAAGCTTAAAGATCTTGGAGAACCAGCTCTGATCTTCAAAGCCGCAGTCAGTGGCAATTTTGCTCAGTGGGATATTCGTGTTTGTAAGCATGTAACTTGCCTTTTCCACCCTGAGGCGGTTAAGGTAGCTCGAAAGGTTTTCACCCATTTCATTCTTGAAGATGGTACTGAAATAGGGCGGTGAAAACCCGGATATTTTGGCTATTTCTTCAAGGCTGATCTTCCGGGTAAAATTCTCCAGAATAAAATGCTCCGCTTTTCTCAGGGCCGATGCGTGCTGTATTCCCCTGAAGCTGACTACCTGGCAGGCTATGTCGTCCATAACCCGGTAAAGGACATCCGAAAGTTCCTCAATGGTATTCGCCTCCTGTACCGATTTTATGTACTGGTTGTTGGTTTCCAGGATTGTCCGCCCCGGAACACCCGGGCCCGTATCCATCCTGGAAAGGAGTACCGTCAGCTCTATGGCCCTGTACTGAATATATTTGAACTCGCCGGGATTAAAAAAGAACAGTATTCCCAGAATTTCGTTCAGTATCTTCTTTCCCGATTCGGCATCGCCCCGGTGAAGCACGTTAAGGAGTTCCCGTTCCTTTTCCAGGGGATATTCCGGCCTGGGGCTTCCGGGGGGATATTGCTTTTTAAGCTCCTCGATCTTTGCCGAAAGGGCCATCTGCTGCCTGGCCCGGCGCTTCATGGTTTCGTGGATGCCCTCGCTTCCTACCGAAAGGGACTGGGCGCAAAGGAGCATGAGTTCCGCCAGGGCTTTTATCTTCTCCGGTTCCCCCGGCGGGAACCGGCCAAGAATACGCTTCAGCTCAGTTTCGCCTAACGTACCGTTGCACGTTTTGGACATCCTGGCGCAGACTTCATCCGCATTGATTCCGAGAAAACCGCTGCCCGTGACTGCACCGGCGAACGACCTGTTGCGGTAAATCGGACTGGTCCAGAATACAAATCCGAGGGGGCACAGGTAGGTATATGACCCGCCAAAGCGGGACGATTCTTTTATGGCGTTTATATGCATTTCCCTGCACGGGTTTGCTGCGAGATCCTGAAGAGTTTTTGCCTCAATGTGTTTTGTGTGCCTGATGCAAAAAAGGCACATATTCTTTTCGCCGAGCATTTCTTCCAAAAGCTCCGGTATGGGCATAAAACCGTGATCGTGGATGCAAATACCGGCGCCCGTTGCCTGGGCGTACACTGCCATAAGCGAATATGCCCTGAACAGAACAGGGTCTGTCTTTTCGGGTATTTCAGCAGGAATTGCTCCTGAGTTTTTTTTCATGGCTGCTCCTTGCTTATTACGATGATAGTTTACGCTGTTCATTGAGATCAATATCCCGTCCTGCCTGAGTCGGGAAACTTGCTCTTTCTGCCGCATGGTTTCTGCCGGGCCTGAATTCGGGGGATCCGCCGTTTTCCCGGTATTTCCCGGGACTCATTCCGGTGCAGTTTTTAAATATCTTTGAAAACCAGCTCTGGTCCTCAAAGCCGCAAAGGCCGGCGATTTCGTTCAGCGATTTCCCGGTTTCGGTAAGCAGGGTTACCGCCTTTTCCACCCTGAGGTTGTTGAGGTAGCTCGACAGATTTATGCCCATCTCCTCTTTGAAAACGGTACTGAAATAGGGTCCCGAAAGCCCCGAAGCTTTTGCAATTTCCTTAAGGCTGATCTTTCTGGTGTAGTTGTCCCAGATGTACCGTTCCGCCTTAAGGAGTACCGAAGCGTGCCGTATTCCCTGGAAGGAAAAAATTTTACCGGCCATTCGTTCTGCTATGATATTCAGATTGTTGATCAGTTCTTCCCGGGTTTTTGATTCCTGTATCCGCCTGAAATACTGGTTGTTTGTTTCCACCAGGACCTCGCTGTCTCCGGCGCCGGAAACTGCGGCCCTGGAAAGAAGAACCACCAGTTCAATGGCCCGGAACCGGATAATTTCAAAATCCCCGGGAATGGATACCTGAAGATTGTCTATAAGTTCTTTCAGAATTCTGCGGCCTGCCGCAGTGTCGCCCCTCCGGAACGCGGCAAGAAGTGTCCGTTCCTGTTCCAGAAGGTGTTCCGGGGCGGCTTCTTTCCGGGCAGGATGGTCTTCTTTTATCGCAGCTGCATTCGGCTCCCTGGAATTTTTTACGCTCCCTTTTTCCCGGACCATGCGGATAATCGTTCCGCCGGGATTATCCCCATTCCCGGAAATTTCTCCGGCGCAGATACCCAGAAGCCTGGCCATGGCCTGGATTTCCGTATGGCTTTTAACCGGCGTCTCTTTAAACATCCGTGAAATTTTTCCTGTGTCTGTTCTGTCCCTGCAGAAAGCTTTTAATTTTTCCGCCGCCGCCTCCGGCCCGCCCGAAAGAACCTGTCCGGCCAGCAGTGTTCCTGCATAGCGGCCGTTCCGGAAAATGGGACTGGTCCAGTAAACAAAACCCGCAGGGCAGGTAAAAACATACGTTTCATCAATACGCCGGGATTCCGGGCGGGCGCCGGAATGCAGTACTTTACAGGGGCAGTTGTTCCCCCGTTGAGTTTCAGCCGGAACCGGAGAAGCCTGGCGGAAATGGCTACAAAACCCGCAAAACCTCATCTGGTTTTTGTACTCCTGGACTGATACACAGCAGCCATTCCTGTCCAGCACTACGGCGGAACAATTCATGGCCTCGCGGTAAAATTCGAGCACCTTCCGGGCTTTGTCCAGCAAGGGCTCAATTTCCCGCCGGTTGATAATGTTTGCTTCTTTGCCCAAAGCCTGAGGCAGAAAAACCGAAGGCGAAAGAACCGAAGGTAACCTGGCAGCAGGAATAAATTCAGTATTCATTTGTTTTTTTTTCGCTCCCAATCATAATGTGGTGAAACCGGCGAGAACGAAATACACCCAAAAGGGTAAAATATAGGCTGTTTATACTTCCTGGATTTAGGTTTGTCAGGGAATAAGCAAACTGCGTTTAAGGTTTTAGCAGCCCCGATTTGGTCGCAATTCTGATGGCGTCGGCGCGATTAAAAGCTCCCAGCTTGCCGTATATAGTTTTGATGATGGTTTTTACCATGTTGAGGGAAAGGGAGTACCTGGCGGCTATTTTCCCCCTGGTCAGTCCCCGGGAGATACTCTGCAGTATTGAAAGCTCCTGGGGTGTAAGCAGGGGAATTTCCCCTTCTTCCGGATCATTCCGGTACTGTTCAACCACGGTGGCAATTTTTTTTGCGTACACCGAGGCCCTGTTCCGGATTGATTCGAGCCAGGGTACCGGAATGGTACAGTTCTTGTCATTCAACGCCGCCCCTGCCAAATTCCGTATATCGTCGCCAAGTTCAACAAAGGGCATATCGAAATAAGCGGAACAGCCATTGGAGCCGGGCGACGACATTTTATAGGCCCTTTCCAGGGTTTTCAGGGCCGCTGTCCCCTCCCCCATCCGGCTTTGGACAGCAGCTTCAAGAACGGTTATTTCCAGCAGCCCCAGGTAAAAGGATCCCAGGCCCTCCATGACTTCTTTCCGCTCAAGGAATTGCAAAGTCTCGCTGTATTTCTTTTCAGCAAAGAGGCATTTCGCCTTAACCATTGTTTCAAAGTTGTGGTACAGCAAATTCAGGTCGCTCTCTTCACGTTCGTCCCTCAGCCAGGGCGCGATTCGTTCCATATCGCCCGTGTGGGCATAGAACCACCCTGTCATGATGTCGTGCAGCACATAACGGTTGACGTTGTCCTGTATATCAAGCTGGGCAGCCATCTGCCTCCAGGTTTCCCGGCAGGCTGCAGTGTCGGCATTGCAGAGCTGTATGCGCAGAAGGTAGAAAAGCCCTTTGCTTTCTGTCTCGTATTGTTTTTTTTCACGGGCAGCCAGGATCGCCTTCCGGACGTATTGTTCGGCTTCCTTCAGGCCGGCCTTGAAAAATTCCAGTTCTGCCCGGCAGAGGCTGTCCACGCCGCTGAGGAACCCCCCTGACGATTGGGACGCAAAGGGTACACATTGTCCGGTTATTTGTATGAACTCTTCAAACTCACCCTGCCCGGGGTTATGTCCCACAGGAATTGCATAGGAACCTATGCTGGCTCTTGTTGCCGGGCCTGCTGTGGTGAAGGGATAAAGGGTGTAATAATGGTTACCCAGCCTGAAGTATTCCAGGATCCGGCTCATATCCCCTGTTTTGCGGCACGTAATAACTGAAAGCGAAGCCAAACTGTTATAGCATGCGGACAATACCATGGAACTCAGCCTGTCCCGGGGCTTTGCCTCAAACTCCGCAATGCTTTGCTCAAGGGCCGCCCGGGATTCAGCATAACGCCCCAGGCTGATGAGCATAGACTGCCTGGTTACATGTGAAAGAAACAGGAACCATTCATCCCTTTCGTTCCGATGCTCATCGTTTATTACCCTGTCGATAATCTCCAGGAAAGACGCAGCCGCGGTCCTGGACATAAGCCTGGGGAAGGAATAAACCGCTTTAAGAAGCCCCTCGTAATCCCCGGCCATTCCGTAGTTGATAGCGGCGTTTATCAATAAGCGGTTTTCCATGCACCACCGGGCACTTATGGTCCAGGCGGTTTTTATCTCTTCCCGGGAAAGTTCAGATTGTTTTCCCTTGAGAAAATCCAGAAACACATGGTGAATAATAAAGCCGTGTACACAGGCATCGTAACGGACAAAGGAACTCAGCCGGTTCACGATTTCGTCAAGTTCCTCCTGGGGGGGAAGCTTGCCGGGAAGGGCGGCTGCTATTTTTTCAACAGCCCCCATGGGCCAATGCTCGAAGATAGAGAGAACAACAAGAAAACGCTGAAGCGAAACGGGAAGTGAATCAAAGAGGGATTCTGCCATGGCCTTGATGCTTCTTATTTCCAGCGGAGAATATCCGTATTCCCTGTTCGTCCTTTTCATTTCTTCCGCAATAAGGCTCACCGCCAGTATCCACCCTTCGGCGCCGGTACAAATTTTTTTTGTTTCTTCCCGCGGAAGCTCCATATTCCAGAGCCGGAAATAAGCGGCGGTTTCTCCTTCAGTGAACCGGAGATCCCCTGTGTCAATCCGGGTCAAAAGTCCCCTGGAAAAAAGGGCCATGGTGTTGAGCTGCAGCTCGGTGCGGGAGATCAGGATAATGGTCATTCCCGGAAACCGGTAAGAGAGGAAGCGGTTGACAAAACCGATTATAGCTTTATTCCGGATCAGGTGGCAGTCGTCTGCCACGATAAGGCAGTTGTTCGCCTTCGGACACAGGTCAGAGATAACCGAAAGGAAGCTGCTTAACTGGCGCCGGGATTCCGGGAAACCTGTTTCTTCCAGAACCTTTCCGGCGCCGGGGCTGTAAAAACCAACGGCGCTGATCACGGTTTCCCAGAAATGACCGGGATTGTTGTCCCTCTCCGACAGGGGTATCCAGATTGCCGTTTTTTTCGTCTGCCGCAGAAATGCATGGACTGCACAGGTCTTGCCGTAGCCTTCGCCTGCTGTTATGTGCACCACCTGATTGCTCAGGGCCTTTTCCAGCAGGGCATTAAGGCGGGGCCGTTCCAGGATAAAGGGATTCCCGGACATTATGGAACCGCCCAGAATGCTGTCTTTATGCCGTTTGTTCACGGGGTTTTTATTCACAGGATATTCCTCTCCACGGCTATTCTTACCGCATCGGCCTGGTTCAGCGCCCCCAGCTTGTTGTAAATGCTTCTGATAACGCTCTTCACGGTGTTAAGCGAAATTGAGGCAGCGTTGGCGATCTCGTCCCTGGTGAAACCCAGGGAAAGCCCCTTGAGGACATCAATTTCCCGGTCCGAAAGATCCCACCCGTCTTCCCGGGCGGATCCGCCATGGGCCCGTTTGATCTGGGGGTACAGTTTTTTCGCGTACAATGCGGCGCTCCGGCGGATTTCTTCCAGCCATTCCCGGGGAAGGTCCGCCGCCGCTGTGTCTGCGCTGGCTTTGTCACCGGCGGCAGCATCTCTGGCGGCTTTTTCCCGCAGGGCCCCTTCCGCCAGGGCCCGCATATCCTTGCCCGGCTCTATAAAGGGCATAACGATACCCGCCGGAACCGCAAGCCGGCGGGCTTCACCAAGGGCAGAAAAGGCGCCTTCTTTATCCGATAGACGCCAGCGGCAGATCGCTTCAAGAACTTTTATTTCAATTGTACCCAGGAGGAATGCCTCTCCGTTCCCCCGGCTTTCCAGAACGGCCAGGGCAGCGGGGTAATGTTTTTCGGAAATAAAATATTTTGCCTTGACCAGCCTCTCCAGCGTTTGGGCCCCTGCAGAGAGATCGCTTTCCCCGTAATCATTTTTAAGCCACTGGGCGGCAAGGTCGTTCCGGCCGGTCTGTATATGGTACCAGCCGGTTACAATATCGTAATAGGACTGACGGTTGGGAAAAAGCGGTTCTTCCCGTTCCGCTTCAAGCTGATTGAGTACATCGTTTATTCCGTCTGCATCAGAACGGCCCAGATATATCCTGAGAAGGTAAAAAAGGCTCCGGTTTTCTATTTCGTACTGCCCCATTTCCCGGGCCCTCCCAAGGCTCGTACGGAGCTGCTTTTCCGCCTCTCCGGGTTCAGCCCGGAAAAAGGCATATTCCCCAAGGACAAGTTCGTACAGCCCGACCTGACACCCTCCCAGAGCTTCCGCCGAATAGGGGACTATGTCAGCAACCGCCCGGATGAATTGTTCAATTTCGTTTCTTCCCGCCGGGGCAATAACCCTGCAGGCATAGGCGCTCAGGGTAACTCCGTTGACCGGAGCTTTACTGACAATCCCCGACAGCCTGCTTTCGGCCGCCGCTTCCCTGAAATGGTTTATAAAATCATAGCGCCTGCTATAGGCGGACTGAAGATAACCGATAAAGCCCTGGTTGATGTAACAGGATGCCAGAATATGGTGCTTCTCCGGATTATCCTTCAGTGCCCTGAGTCGGGGAATAATTTCCTTCAGTTCCCTCCGGCACTGATCAAGGAAGCCCATGCTGATAAGCGCACGGTTGCGCATAACGATGGTTTGGGGAATATCCCGGTAAAGGCCGGAAGGCGCCCTGTCCAGAATATCAAGGATAAATGCGGCTACTCTGCGGGAAAGGAGCATGGGAAAAGTAAAAAAGATGGTGACAATACCGTTGTAATCTCCCGTCTTTTCACAGCAGAGAATGGCATCCATCTTGTAGTTGTTCGCCGCGTACCATCGGGCTGCCCTGGTCAAGACATCGTTCTTTTCTTCTCCGCTTAACTCATCCTGCCGTTTCCGCAGATAGTCCATAAAGAGCTGGTGGATGTGGCAGGTGCGGAGGTCGTTGTCAAAACAGATGAAGGAACTGATTTTTTCCATCTCCTGTATCAGGGAAGATTCACAGCCAAGTTCACGTATCAGATCCGGTTTAAGATTTTCCATGAGGGAAAGTTTTATCAAAAACCGCTGCAGCTCCGGAGAAAGGGCCGCCATTATTTCGCTTTCGATCAATTTGTACACATTGGCTCTCAGGGCCAGAGGGGCATAGGCCTCGCCGGCGCGGCATCTTTTGAGCGCCAGAGCCGCCAGGTGTACGGCAAAGGGCCATCCCCCGGTGTCCTGGTAAATGACCGCTGCCGTCCGGGGATTCGGCCTCAGGTCATTAAGCTTAAAGAAAGAAACCATTTCATGTATGTTAAAACGCAGTTCTTCTTCGGTGATCCTGGACACAAGGTCTTTGGATTTGAAATCCCCCATAGTGAGAGCCGGCTCAGTGCGGGAGATGAGTACGGAGCTGATGTTTGGGAACGAGCCGGCAATGAAACGTTCCAAAAAGCCCAGTACGCTTTTATCGGTGATAAGGTGCAGATCGTCAAATACAAAGATGTAATATTTATTGGGAATAAGGTCCCAGCCCGGAACCCCCAGGTACTGTTCAAACTGCCGGTCTGTGGCGGGGAAATTCATCTTTGCGAGTTTCCGGGCCAATCCTTTGCTGATCACCGAAACCGCGGGGACAAAATTTTCCCAGAAGCGCTCTCCCATATTGTCCCGTTCGGAGCATTGAATCCAGGCGGTGCAGATATTGTATTTCCGCACAAAGGAATAAACCGCAGAGGATTTACCGCAGCCTGCCCCGGCCACGACGCTGACAATCGGGTTTTGAACGGCCTTTTCAAGCAAACGAAAAATCCGGGGGCGTTCCAGACAGAACCGTTTCCCCGGCGCAATGGGTGTATATCCGTGGAATAATGTTTCAGCCACAATCTATGCCTTTTTTAAATTTTACCAGACTAACCCTGGTACGAAAACTGCAAAAAGCTGAATTTTTTGGAGTTTCTTTTATAAATGCAGATAGTTTTTAGTTTTTAGTTTTTAGTTCGTAGATACTGGTTTGTAAGCTCTGGCCTGCAAACAACAATCTACGAACTACGAACTAAAAACTACGAACTAACTTACTACGCCCGCATTGCCTAATCTTTTCAGATACCATAGTATGACCCTATGGGAAAATCAAAAACTCAGGCGGATACGTTGGCCGGGGACTCTCCCCTGGGGAAGCCTGCTGTCCGGGGTATCGCGGCGTATCAAAAGGTGATGAGCGGCGGCGCGGGATCGCCGCCTGAGGAAAAAGTCAAAAACCTGCCAAAAAGAAAAACCCCTGCCCCGGTTTTCCCGTCCGAAGAGGGGCTGCTTAAAACCGGAAGACCCTCCAAATACAGACGGGCCGCCCAGTTCATGATGCTCGTCGGGAGCGAAGAGGCGTCACGAATCCTTAAGCGGCTGGATCCGGAGCAGGTCGCTGCTATCTCAAAAGAGATTGTCTCCATCAAAAGCATAAGCCCCCTGGAAGCCGAAGCGGTAATGAAGGAATTCCGTTACCTGCTTTCCCCTGCATACGGATATTCAGGTTCCTCCGCCGGGGGCATCGAAGAGGCCCGGCGGCTTCTCTACGCTGCCTTTGGTCCTGAAAAGGGCGAGGCCCTGCTCGTAAAGGCGGTACCCGGGGCAGCGGAAAATCCCTTCGATTTTCTTGCCGACTTTTCCGGGGAACAGCTCTCCCTGCTTTTCAGGGACGAAAGCTCCGCCGCCTGCGCCCTGGTGTTTTCCCGGCTGCCCTCAAAACTGTCCGCGGCAGTGCTGGCCAACGCAAGCCCTGAGCGGAAAATGGAAATTGTGCGGCGCATTGCCAGGATAAAGGAAATTTCCCCGGAGGTGATAAACAGAACCGCCGCCGCCCTCAGGGAAAAGGCCAGGTTTTTCGGCCGCAGCGACGGGACAGGCGGGGAAATTGACGGCAAGGGAGTGCTCGCGGCGATTCTGAAACACTCGGATATGGCTTTTGGCGGCAGGCTTCTGGAAGAACTTGAAGAAGAGGACCCGGCCCTGAGCAGGGAAATGAAAAACCGCCTCTACACCCTGGAAGATGTATGCGGCGCGGCGGCCCGTCCCATACAGGCAAAACTCAGATCCATGGGTGACCGGGAAATTGCCCTGCTGCTCCGGGGTGCTTCAGAACCTTTTGAAAAGAAAATTATCGGCAACCTTTCTTCCGCCAGGGCCGCACGGGTCAGGGAAGAATCTGAAATTGCGGGCCCCGTACCCAAGGCAGAAACCGATGCCGTTGTAAAGGATTTTCTTTCCTGGTTCCGCTCAAGCCGTGAAGAAGGCCGGATACTGATGCTCTCCGGCGAGGATGAACTTGTATGACAGAACTTAAGAAAGGCCAAACTCTGGAAAGCGGATTCGAAATCCTTGATGTGGTTGACCTTGCGGAATTTGAAGCCAAAGGCATTTGGGCAAAACACCAAAAAAGCGGCGCCGAAGTTTTTCACGTGCTGAACGACGACAGCGAAAATCTTTTTGCCTTTGCCTTCGCCACTCCCCCAAAAGACTCAACCGGGGTGTCCCATATCCTGGAACATTCGGTGCTCTGCGGTTCAGCTTCGTATCCGCTGAAAGACGCCTTTTTGGTGCTGGCCCAGGGGAGCCTCCAGACCTTTTTGAATGCCTGGACCTTCCCGGACAAAACCCTGTACCCCGCGAGTTCCGTGAACGAGCACGATTACTTTAACCTCATGTCCGTGTACGGAGACGCGGTCTTCAGGCCCCTCCTCTCGGAGTGGACCTTCATGCAGGAAGGGCACCGCCTTTTTTTCTCAGGCGGCGGGCAGGGCGGGGATACTTCGCCGTCTGCGTCCCGGAAGGAGGTTTCACCGGGGCCCCGGCAGCTCCAGATAACCGGAGTGGTGTACAACGAGATGAAGGGGGCGTATTCTTCCCTGGACGCATACGCCGGGCTCTGGTCGATCAAATCGGTGCTGCCCGGCACCCCCTATGATTTTGAGTCCGGGGGCGATCCCGAGTGTATTCCTGACCTGACCTGGGAGGGCCTTAAAAACTTTCACCGGGCATGGTACTCGCCGGCGAACTGCCGGATCTTCCTGGCCGGGAATATCCCCCCCGAAAAACAGCTCGCCTTTTTGAATGAGCAATTTCTTTCCTCTCTGCCCGCAGGTAAAAGGGAAGCCCCAATTCCTCAGACTGCCCGGTGGACAAGCCCCAGGTCGTTCAGTGTCCCCTGCCCCGCCGGAGCGGAACAAAAACCCACGGTGCTGCTTTCCTGGCTCTGCGGGGATACAACGGACATCAACGAAACCATGGGGCTCGCATCGTTAACTGAAATTCTCCTGGGCCACGACGGTTCTCCCCTTACCAGGGCGCTCATCGACTCCGGCCTGGGTGAGGATCTTTCCCCGGTCTCCGGCCTTGAAGGGGAAGTCCGGGAAACCTGTTTTTGTGCCGGCCTTCGCGGTCTCCGCGAAGACCGAGGACTTCGTGGGGCCGGGAGAGCCGAGGCCGGTTCTGTTGATGAGGCCGCGAAAAAGGTGGAAGCCCTGATCCTCGGCGAACTTGAGCGGCTTGTCCGGGAGGGTATTCCCAGGGAAGAAATAGAAGCCGCCCTTTTGGGGATGGAATTTTCCCACCGGGAGATCCGCCGCTCCGGAGGGCCTTTCTCCCTGGTGTGGATGCGGCGATCCCTCAGGGCCTGGCTCCACGGAGGGAAGCCCTGGGACAGTCTTCTCTTTGCCCCGGCGTTCGCAAAAATGAAGCAGCGCATCCGGGAAGACGGGCGTTACTTTGAAAAAATGATTCAACAGTACCTCCTGGATAATCCCCACCGGGCCTTTGTCGTCATAGAACCCAAAAAAGGGTTTCTGGAAGAGAAGGAAGCCGCCCTGGCCCGGCGCCTTGAGGAAACCGAAGCCTCTCTGGGAAAAGCCGAAAAAGATGCCATCGTAAAAAAGGCGGCGGAACTTGAACGGGTTCAGGAAAAGGAGGACAGCCCCGAGGCACTGGCTTCCATTCCCCACCTTTCCAGGGCGGATCTCAAACCGGAGATTGAACTTGTTAAAAGGGAGTACGCCGATGCTGCAGGGGCGCCGATGCTGGTTCACCCCATTTTTACCAACGGGATAAGCTACATTGATCTTGCCTTTCCTGTGGACGTATTTTCTCCTGCCGATTATCCCTGGCTTCCGTTTTTTGCCAGGACTGCTGTTTCCATGGGACTCCCCGGCATGGACTACGGCGAAGTTTCAAGCCTCATGGCCCGCACCACCGGCGGCTTCCACGCCATGCTCCACTGCGGATCATCCGCGCCCGGTTCGGCCAGGGCAGCGGCTTTTCCCTCTGGCATTTTTGACATTACAGGCCGGGACTGGATCGTGTTCCGGCTCAAGGCTCTGGACGAAAAGATCAGCCCCTCCCTGGATTTGGCGCTGCGGCTCATCACTGAGGCGGACTTTTCGGACTTAAGACGCATCCGGGATCTGGCGCTGGAAATGAAAAACGAACTGGACTCAAACCTGGCGCCCTCGGGGCACAGTTTTGCCTCGGGCCGTTCAGGCCGTCTCTTTTCCCGTTCCCGGGTGGTAGACGAAATTTGGAACGGCCTGGATCAGCTTGTTTTTGCCCATAAACTCGCCGGTATGGAAGATTCGGAAATAAGCGCCGCACTAAAGGCATTGCAAACAAAGCTCGCCGGAGCCGGGGTTCTTGTGAACATCACCGCCGGCAACCCTGCAGAGGCGGAACGGGAAACCGGGAAACGCTTTGGCGCCTTTGGTCCTCCCCGGCCCCGGAACCCTGCGTCCCTGGAAAGGGAAACTTTCTTTTCCCTTTCGGAAATCAAAACCTCTCCCGGTAAGGGTGAGGTTTTCGTGTCCCCGTCCCTCCAGGTGGGGTTTGCCGCGCTCTCCCTCAGGGCCGCGCCCTACGGTTCTCCCCTCCAGGCCGCGGAGCTGGTGCTTGCACATCAGCTTTCCACCGGCGCCCTCTGGGAAGACATACGCATGAAGGGCGGCGCCTACGGGGCCTTTGCCATGCCGGATCATCTGGAAGGCCCCTTTTCTTTTGCCACTTACCGGGACCCGAATCCCTTACGATCCCTGAAAGCTTTTTCTTCGATACTGCAGGGAGCTGCCGCGAGCGATGAGGCTTTGGAAAATGAAGTGCTGGACAATGAAGCTTTAACCAAGGCGGTGATCGGCGCCTATGCCCGTGAAACCCGGCCCCGTACCCCCGCTGAAAAAAGCTTTACCGATTTCCTCCGCTTCCTCTACGGCATAGAGGATAACCACCGTTTGCGCAGGATAAAAGACCTAATCGCCGTGAGCGGGGATCAAATTGATGCGGTACTGAAACGCCTGGCCAATGAAACGGACAGTACCTGGCCGGTGATCATTGCCGGAAAAACCGAGGCGAAAAAAGCCGCGGCAAAGCTGGATGTGGATGTCTGGGAGCTGCCGGTGTAAGGTCATCCCTTTCATTTTGGCAATTGTGATGATATTCTTTAACAGGAGGGTACCACCATCATTGTATTAAAATCGAACCGTCTGCGCATTGAAATCTGCGAGCCCGGTGAATCACGCAACAGGACTGTCCGCTTTGATCGGGCAGGATTCATCAGCCGCGTTACCCTGGACGGTGTCCATGAATTCTGCACCCTGGAACCGGATAATCTGAGCCATCCCTGCTCCGGGGGCGCCGGCCTCTGCAGCGAGATAAAGGATGATAACATCTGGGCGGAAGCTCCCGTGAACGGGCTGTGCCCGAAATTCGGAGTCGGGCTTCTGCGCAAACCTGACAATGAGCCCTATCAGTTTTACAATACCGCCTACGAGCTAATCCCCTTTGAAATTGACTGGCAGGTGAGCGGCGCATCGGTGACGTTTAACACCCGGGAAAAGGAATGTCTCGGCTACGCCATGCGCGAGACCAAAACGGTTACGGTAGAGGGCAACAGGCTTATTGTCTGCCATGAGATGGAAAACCGCGGCAAAAAAAACCTGGCCTTGTCCGAGTATAACCACAACTTTGTCTCTATTGATAAGCAGCCCATTGGGAAAGAGTATTTCCTCCATTTCCCGGCCATAGCAAACCAGAGCGGCAAGCGCGACAAAACCCCCGGTTCGACAATCTACGGCGACGGCAAGGGCTTCACCTTCTCCGGCTACTGCGCCAAAGCCGCGTCCATAGGGGTGGAAAAAAACGAAATAGAAAGCGGCCTCCCTTTCCGCTGGACACTGACCCACAGCGGCGTTCAAAAAAGCGTGACTGAAGAAGTCTCCTTCACCCCCGACAGTGTCCACATCTGGACCATTGACCACATCATTTCCCCGGAGGTGTTCCACAGTTTCTCCCTTGCGCCCGGCGAGCGTTGCTCATATACCCGTTCATGGGTTTTTGGGGTGTGAGGGAATTTTACATGCAAAAAACGACCCGGCGTTTCATCATCTTTCTTGTTCTCTTTGTGACCGCTACGGGTATTTTGGGATTCGCGTTCTGGCCCCTTATCAAGCACCTGCAGAACCCTGAATACCGGGCGGCCTTTACCGCCTGGGTTACGGGGCTGGGAGCCTGGGGGATATTTATCCTTCTCGGTCTCCAGATGCTGCAGATCGTGGTGGCGGTTATTCCCGGGGGGCCCATGGAGCTTATCGCCGGGGCTGCCTACGGCACCTGGAAAGGGATTCTTATTCTTGAAG
>JGI20166J26741_10791115_pt1 | contig 15072 bp, 4 predicted proteins | sample TergutCu122P5_FD_26741 | JGI IMG/M metagenome (IMG submission 26741)
GAAAAGCCTACTGGAGGCCGTTCCTTCATCCGCAACCTGAGGACACGCCATGCTGTGGTGACAGGAACCCACGTATCATGGAATTACCACCATACGCTGCGTAATATCCCAGAAGACCGTAGATCTCAACTACTGCGCGGCGGAAGCCTGAAGCCTCGTTATGGATGATTCCTACGCAATGATCATCCAGGATGACCAATATAAACGCGCCTTTAACATTTCTGCTGATATCGAAGATGCACCGAAAACCTTTGAATGCTTCATAAAACTAAACCTTCCGTCCGCAGAAGCCAATGACACGGGTAGAACCAAAACGTTTGTAAATGCTAAATATAAATTTAAAAAGTGTTTAGTAATATTCATTGAGTGAACTGACTGAAATTGATTCTGCACTGAAATTTGTTCTGTTTTTCTTCAGAAACTTCAGTGCACAGCATATTTCGTTTGAAATTTTCTTAATATATGTCTGCTGTAACTTATGTATCGAAATAATTTCTAAAAACTTAGGGAAATCGTAAAGAAAATAAACGATTCAAAATGACGTGTCAATACAGATTATGCCAAATCAACATTTACAAGAAAATTTCGATTCTATACGGATTTTCAGTCTCGGGGTTATTTCAGCCGTTTTTGAACTGCTAAAAATCTTACGTTTCCCGCAATGTACGTTGGTTTCGGCCATATCGTCTTTCAACTTTCTGCTCTGAAGATGGATGCAGCAGTTTTCTCTGGAACTTTAGTACCTATCTACGAGACTACATAATTTCACACTTCAGAGGAACGTGTCCTTAACACTCACCGTGAGAAACTCACAAATCATTAACTTGATAAGTTTTATCAACAGCAGGCCTATGCTTAGGTTGTTTTAGTCTACCTTATATTAGCTCCCATTTCTGCCACAAAAGTGCAACACAAGTTGGACAACACGAAAAAATACACGAGACATAAACAGCGCTCCTGAAAATTAATTCCTCGATATGTGATAATTTAAGAATTATGGGATTTATTTAATTCAAAAGAAAATATATCTCAGAGTTAGTGATAACCCATGAACTATCTGTATTGTTTTACGTCGATGCAAGTTTCCTTTGCTCATTTCACCACTAGAGCACGGCACGAAATGGGTTATTAAGAAGGGTGTCTGTATTTTGAAGAAATAAATGCCAAGAGTAGAGAAGGATAGAAAATTCCGAGAAATTATTTCGATAATACTGTGCCTGTATTCAAACGCCTGATGTTAGGATCACAGTTCCTCAATATTTTTGCACTGAGCTGCCCCAACATAAAAAGATGCTGTACAATATATTATTCATTATACTATGCTCTTTGTTACGCCAGTTGTGAACAAAATCGCCTCACGGTAAACGCATATATTGTGTGCTTTTCTTCTTAGTAATTCATTGCACTGTTATACGGAATTCTGCTATCCCACTTTTCATGATCGATAACTTAATACACCTCAAAGTGGATAGGATGTTAAATAATAGATAAAATATTCAGAACCAAACGTATGTTGCTGGCTTCCGAGCAGTACTACTAAGACAAATAACCAAATAAAGGTCAAGGTAAACTTGTCCCCGTGCTTAATCAAATGTTAAGGCATAAAGGTGTGTGGGGAGTGGAGGTATTGCTCCAGGCATTCCTAAGCTTGACATTAGACAGAGGTGAGCGGTCTTTTACACGAATCGACCGACTGACCCCGGGGGAAAGAACCCCCCTTACCCAGTAGTAAGAGGTAGAGTACACCCTACAGTCGGTCAGCAGGTTGTGGAGAAAGCAAAAACTGCTCCTCCTGCTGGGAACCTTGATAGCGGCTCTCTTCTCTTCCAGCCCTTAGCCAGAATGAACTATCAACACACCGCCAAAACTAGCCACCTAAATTCATTAAACGCCTCCGCTGCAGATTATTTAAGATCCATTCAAGTATTCGTAAGGTCTTCCACACAAGGCCGTCTCGTAAATGATCTCAACACTTCGGGATTTACCGTTTGTAACTTTGTATGTATTTGAAATCTTACCATGCGTGCCATATGCCTTCTTGTCTCATCTCTCTTGATTTGATCTCCTTATAAAATTTGGTAAAGAGTGTAAAACATGAAGTCTTTCAGTTATCATAAAGTGATTCATTCCCCATGTGTTCTATTAAAATGTTGTAATAAAAGCAGAGTCTTACACAACACATATAAAAGTTTTTCAGGTTACTAGTTTTGACTTTGTTAAAAGCCATCATCAGAATTTTTTAAGCCTTCCAATGAAACACATCCTTACATACATAATTGAGGTCTCGTTCCTTTACAATACCTGTCAGAGTATTGACCTAAATATATAAAATGGATAAAATTATGGCGAATAGAAAAGTTTTTAGTGCCACAACTATAAATATAAGTAAAAATAAACACGAATAAAAATGCATCTGATATGCTGAAGTACACTTCTCTCTTGTTATACCAAGGAAATGTGAATTTATGATTTTAAAGAATAAAGTTACTCCGGTTTTATAATAATTCCAGTTTTAATGTGTGGTTACTCTTAAACGTTTTGTTGTTGGGTGTTTGTTTTCTTCATATCGGTAATTATGACCCTTGAGTCTTGTTTAAGACATGCTGGTGTTTTCACTTTGTGTTATGTGCCTGAGGAAGGTCAATGTTTCGTAAACATTCACAGATCGATGTTGGATGTGTGTACGATGTCAGGTACAATTGGTAGTAGGCAATTCATCATTCAGAACATCAGTATAAAATACACTTTTCTGTAAGCACCTCTGCACTCTTCGTGGAGACAGTTGTTCTGTCGCCTATACTACACAAATTGCTGCATCAGGGACTGATATGGCTTCGCAAGTTCAGTGGTAAAAGATGCAGATTTGATGTCGGCTATCCGTGATATCATATGTTTACCAAAGTTCAGATTTATACCATTTATAATTCCTTGGTCCAGTGGTTGAGACACACTTGTGGTTTTAGGTGGGAACAACACAAGACGTAACTTAGACAATTCAATAACAGGATGTAAGGAAATAAGAGAAAATGCGATTTTGTTGTTTCATCTTCACATTAAATGCCCTTAGCCAGTCTTCTATGATATGTCATCCAGGCAATGGAAGAGTATGGTCATGCTGAAAGCACATTACGGAATAGAACATATTTCATTTCATTAAGGTGGGAGATAAGAAGTTTCTCAATCACTATACGGACTCGGGGCGCTGGGCAGAAAATACAACCAGTCTCTTCTAACAAGGACAGTTCACTGCAAACGCCGCGTGAAAACGCATCTTTATCAAAGTTAAAATGCATTACTTCACATGGCGACTATCACTTGCCCTTTTTTACGAATACTTTCGATATATCTTATAAATCTTGTCTGCTTTTTAACGTTTCCTTCAAAATTGTCACTGTTCACGACAACTAGAACTACGAGTATTTTGCTTTTTTCAATATTCTACGTCACTTCTTCGGCGACAAATAGAGAGATATTTCCAACACAACATACACTGAAGTACGTGGAAAGGACTATAGAAAACGTCAGTATCTACTGTTCAGGAGATGTAAACTCAACATTAAACAAATATTATTCATTGTTCTTCCGTACAGTATTTTATACATTGAATTCTAACTTCATGATGATTGAGATAATGAATACGTAGCGTATATATGTACGGCGTTACACAGAAGGCTCATTGCAGAGACACTGGGGTAATATTATACGAAAATATATGTATATTTTGTTTATCTAAAACATGATGACCCATTATGATAAATGGGAATTGATACTGAATACAGGCACATGACACAGACTTGTGCACGCAAAAAAGTACACACAAAACACAATACAAACATAATGTTTTTTTATTGTTAGAATAATGCTACGAACAACACATTACACCACATATATTTCACAACGTTCTTCAGTAACGTGCATATTAATTGCAGTGGACTACATTCAAAGTACACTGAGCATCAGCTACATTACAATCTTTTTAACACTGTAGAAAATTATGACATTATACATTTTCGTGCAATAGACTGCAGTTCATGTATTACCAACTAACTGCCCTACTCAACACATACAAAACTGTTACTATGATATGTAGTAACATACACCGTATCCTCTTGATATTTTATTTAAAGTTCTCTGTTTGAAGATTTTTATGATTTTTTACTTTTTAATTAAAATTCAACTACATTTTCAGATTTATCATTCAACTAGACATGAAGAACATTTTACTACTTCTAGATGTTTGGATGCAAACTATGCACACTCTGAACTCATATAAACCCTGTATAATATATAAAAATAACCTTCCTACTTATTCATTACACATACTGCTGTTATAATTAAGGCAATTTATATGTACCACTTACCATTTAATAACGACGACAGTATGTTTGGACACTTTATACTGCCTCTGTGAAATGCTCCTCCCTGAGGATGGGAATTCTCAACAGCTGAAACATATCGGTGTAACAGTCTTGTAAAAGTTAACTAGTGCAATTAGTTGGTATAATAAATACAAACGTTGTAGAAAACTGTCAACATCTTAACTGTTTTCAGCATCCACCAAATATTTCTACACTCTAACATATAACATAAATAATTAACCATATTCGAAACTTTAACTCTTTACACTCTATGTAATTCTAAAGTGGAATATTAAATTCGTAGCAACACACATCCTTCGGCACTGTGTGTGTGTGTGTATGTGGTATGTACGAGTATTATAAAGAATCACCTGAGCAAAAAGAGGTGCACCACAATAAGTTTCAGTTCATATACAAGCCTACTCAAAAAGCTTTCAAACTGAAGTTCAAACATGAATTTAATCTCAGCTTTAGACGATAAAGTTTCAATTACATTTTCACGAGTAAACAGAAATCAGTATGTGAATCTGCCTTATAAAATGCTGAAATATCACACGTACTTGTACACGGTTTTGCTAAACATAAGAAATTATCTATCTTTTTGCTATTAACTTTGTTTTTTTTTCACCTAAATCACATTATTCTCTTACTAGAGGTTTTAAACGTAATTATTAATGAACAGCATATAAAGTGTACTTATCATATAATATATTCTGTACCATATAATAATAAACTTATTAACATCAAGCGGTGCCTTTAAAGACATATTACTTATTAACCTCTTTTACGACAGCTCCCATTCCGTTGCAGCAAATTTTATGCCTTAATCACTAACATGCTTACTGCATATTCGGACATGAAACCCATTCACCAGTCGTCCAACTCTTACACAGTCACTAGAGTGAATGATTTGTCCTGGTTCCTTTTTAGATACGTGATTATTCTTTGCATACAACGAAAGCATGTTCTTGTGACATGCGACGCAGTGCAGATTATAAAATAGGTGCCAATGTTCAAGAGGACGGTGCCAGATAGGATGAGGCAGGAAGTACCTCGGAAATGGTGAGGGTGTGCAATTTTGAACATATTTATTAACAAAAAATTTCTCACGAACTGGCTTGGGATTGAAGCTGGGCCTTCTTGGTGACAGTCCAACGACTAATCACCTGAAACATGGCACGGCGTAGATGTGAAGTTCTTATTAGAAATGGTGTAAGAATTAGAACACGTAATTTGAGAAATGCAATATATTATATAAGTACGTTAAATCTGAAATATTCATTATTTCTTCAGATCTGTGCCTCCTGCATCATCATATACCGCCATCCTTTCATTTTAGTAATACACACGTAATTAATAAAGTCATCTGGTCACAACTTTATGACGAGATTTTCCTCTTTTAAGCTGCGTGGTTCCAGACACTCGCAAATTTGATTCAAGTCGATATGTGCTACAGGTACCAGTTACCTCCCTACAATTAGTTCTGATTGAATGTTTTAGTGGCATCCGATTTATTAATATATTATAATGTATTATAATATATATTAATAATTGATGGAAGAGGCAACAGTAGAGTTCCAAAGGCGAAGCACTTCAGTTAAGAGTAAAGCGGCTTCTTAAAAAGGGCAGAATTGACAATTTGCACATCTATACTTGTCGGATGGACAGTTTGATTTCACACTAGATAAGTCAAGGTTTCGAGGTTGACAGCCGTAAAGTGGTGGTAAATCTCTATGTGGGAACTTACGTTCGTTCCGAGCCCTAGAAACGTAGCTCGAGGCGAGGTTAGTATGCGTTAGAGCCGGACAATGAGTTCGCGAATCAGACTTACTAAACAGAGTTAGACAAAACCTTTGATTTATTAAACAACACCGTCAGTTATACAGGTTATACGGCACTTACTAAGTAGTTAAACTGCCTATAGCCTGACCATTTGGAAACCATAAATACCCAAATGAAACCAGCCAATAAATATTCTAAATTCGTATGAAATTTTGTAGATGCAGAATTATATCGGGAGAAAGCCACGTTCATTTTTTTAAGGCGAGGACAGTCTGTTTCAGAACAAGACAAGACACACATTTTTGAGGCTTTGTCGGACAATTTAAAATGAATAAAAAGTTTAGAACTTGGGAATTTAAAGTATTACCGACACAGAGATTTGCCCAGAATTTTAGTAACTTCAAATAAACAAGCGCATTTACACAAAATTACCTGTGATTAAGCCATGCATGGCCTACGGAGTTCATCACCGACAAACTATGTGAATTTAAACTAGAATTTCCTAGATTGCGCATTTGTTATTATTTAATATTGTTCACTGGATGGTCACCGACACAACATTATGCATAAAGGATTCAACATTCCTATAAGATATGCTTATGATAAAGGCGTGCATCTCCTACCAGAGCGGAAATACATTTTTAAAAGTTTGTTAAACTGATACATTTCCTTTTGCGTTTGCTGTGCTAGCCGTTTCATCATGAATCAGAAGAAGAAAGGGTGTCGGGCAATTATGGGATTTGTGTGGATTTAAAAGACAGGAAAATAACTTTTACTCACTTGGTATATTTTGGCACACATTGTCTGTGCAGTACTCGACAGGCATGGCTGCAAGCAATAATGCTGAAAACACTCGACTTGTGCCGCTTTCTAAACTTCGTTTTATAAACACGTTCCTAGCACCACAGAATAAACACATTCAGTGTCCGTAAGAAAGCGCACACTCTCTGGGTCTCTTTGCCCACCCATTGGAGATATTGCTCTTCACCTGGGAAATGGTGAATTCTGCACGTTCGTTGTCCTTGGAACATCATTATCCTCGAAACCCAACAAATAATTGGTTTGTTCGTGTAAAGAAACACTTAGTCACTCGTCTCTCAACGCGGAAACACGAGTTTGAATCCGGGACAGTCTATGTGAGATTTGCAATAGACATCGTGGAAATGGGACACGTATCATCTCACGGTTTATCGGGTCTTTCCTGTAGTGTGATTTCATCAAACTACTTATTCAAAATTAAATCATTTCACACTGACGGTTTATAACATGAGCGAACTGAGGGGCTAGTCACATAAAGCCCTTCAATACAAATAATTTGAAAGCAGCTTGAAAACTTAAACTAAAATTTCATTAACTTCCTTTGGACATATCTTGCTTGTCAATACAGGAAGAATTCCTATTGCCTTCCATCATGAATGTTAATAACCTTTACCTTTATCGACCATGCATTTGGTGAACTGGGATATTCAAGTTCTGAAGGAAAAAAAAAGTGTCGAAACTGGAGCGACTGAGAAAGTCGAATGAAGAAATTATGGACACAGAATTAAATTTTTCCTCACGAATTGGCCGGCTTCAATAAAAAAAGCAAGCCCCAATATCGCATTGAAATAATAAAAGCAGATATGGAATGATAATAAGATTCACGCAGGGTATACATGATAAGTGCTCCCATAAATTTATAATTGAAATGCATGAAAGTAATACCACAAATAGCTTTTGGGTAATCCTTGTAAAATTTCACAAATACCAGTCCCGTTAAGTCTATCTCGCACGCACGCAAGCACGCACACACAAACACACACATACACACTTAATTTTATGTTTCAGAATACACATAAAAACATAAAACACAAATTGTTATGCTGGATCTGTGTACTTTGTGCTATGAATTTTTCGTATCCACTTTACGTTAGGTAAAAATTTTGTTATGTGATAACGCGTGCTTGTGGCAATTTTAGGACTGCCATAGTTGAGGGAAATTTACAGAAAACTGGTCTAGTGAAGGAAGGGAAACGGTGCTGTTTCATGCTTTTCGACGGTCACTCTCCGCCGTTTCGAAAGCCACTTGCAGATCAACTCAGCCACGAAAACTGCAACACTCAACACATGTCCGAATCCCAAAACAATGAACACTACTCTCAGATGAATAAGTGCAAAAACAAAATACATATCACTACAGGTTTGGCAGTTCGATTCCTCCGATTTTCTCATATTCTGCAACGTTAGATTGAAATGAAGGTCTGACCAATATTTATCCCCAAGTCCAGCTTCAATACAGCGTCTAATGACAACATTGAAGCTTTCAATTACAGGATGTCCTCTAGGCAAAAAAAAAGCACAGTTAATTGAAAATATGTTCTCATCCAGAGAGCACAGCTGATTTTTGTCGGATGTTTTACCGAGGCGAGCGGCAATGTATTGAGCTAGAAAGTTAGTAGCCACAAATGTTGTGTCACTTTCAATGAACACACGTTCCATGCATTTCTCTAGATCAGCACATTCAAACCGATCAAGATTTAAATTGTCATGTTCCTTATATCCAACATTACGAAGAAATGTATCAATATCTTTATGACTGCCGTATTTTAAACCCGAGTGAATAAGGTCATCCAAAGATGATATTCGAGAAACATATCCTGGACTCACAAGGAAGGATGTGAAAAACGACTGGAATACTGTGCTCACAGCAAATGAGTACCACACAAAGAGAATGAAGAGAGCTCTCACTCTGAATGTTCGCGGCATTTCTGGAACAGACACACCCAAAAAAACGCACCACACATTATACAAACAGTGAATTACAGTTCTATAACCGTATGACTCCTTCGTGACAACTCCAAGGGGCAATCTCACTGAACTCCAAAACGCTAGAGCAGTCAGAAAAATAACCGGCAACATTGTGAACCAGACAGAAGAGCTGAACACGCTCAATATTCTTTCCATCCTCAAAGCAGATTTGGGACAAGGAACAAACCATCTGAAGGCATTAAACAGAAAAGCTATTGTAAAATCGTAAGATTCAATTTTCATGACGCTCAGAGGTCTGAAACCAGCGATTACTGCGATCGGAAGTGGATCTTTTCCGTCTCCACATTTTTTACCGCAAAGACTTAAGTCAAGTGTCAAGTTTAAAGCCTCACTCACGAGAGTAAGGTATTTCACTTCGATTCCTGCGAACCTGAGGACAGTACGGCCATCTGAATCCGTGTAATTATCTGTTAACATTAGGTAGGGATTAAGAACGTCGACAAATGCTGCAGAGGGGCATCCAGCGAATTTGTGCGGAATTTTGTTCGGGAACAAAGAAACGTTACTTAAGAAAGCGTCGAGGGTTCCACACCTACACTGGTCCACCAGAACCGCGTCAAAGTTGTCAGCGCAATAGTTTCCTTTGTACGGAAACCATGAGTATATATCGATGTTTCTACTGTCTACCAATCCGTAAATATCTTCATTAACATCACACCCATCTGAATCAAGTCTTGGAATCATGAACACTAAGTTTGCGATTTTGAAATTTAACCACATCATGTGAATTAATGTGTGTAGAAAATAGTTTATGTTCGTAAAACATCCATCTACTATGAAAATGAACCTAGCATGAGGGTTAAAGGAAATGTTAGGCGAAAGTGCCGCCACTTGATATAGGATTAAATTAATCTCGTTCAATTCCTTCACTGGACCTGAGAGAATGACGTAACTGTCAGGTTTGTATGGCAAGATGAGTGGAGAGTCGAGGAGAAGTTCAGGGTCTAGCTGATGCAAGTGCAGTGGCAATTCAGTCTCTCTGTAAATGTTCCGTACCACGGAGTCGAACACTTGCGAAGTGTCTGTTTTGGATGGCGTCAGCTCGGTATTATTTGTATAGGCCGGAAATGAGACAACTAAATTTGTTCCTTGTGCAATGTGCTTCTGTAGGATGGTTCGTAAACATGACATGAAGTGAAAATCTCTCCCAACTGAAAGGTCGATGAGAGACAAAGAAGCTATTTGTAAGGTTGCAAACAATGTCACACAGTTTATCATCATGGTGCTGTTTGTGTCTTATAACAGTCCAGTGCACGAATTCTGGAATAAAATTTAATCAAATAAAGAGTGTACTGAAATCAAAAGCATTCGCGAGGTAAGTCCTGAACAAATAATTTAATGTCCCGTGAACATTTCCCCTGCCTTGCAATATTCCTGCCTATACATACCACTACTAATATCACAGTACCTCTAACACTGATGAACTGTACGTCATATCAGGCATCTCTCTTTGAGGGACGAATTGCTGGTATCGATTTCTCCACTTTGTTATTAAATATTTAAACCCCATTTGAAATCCTTGAGAGAGCTCTACTACTGTACTACATCACAAGAGTATACTATTGTGTGTTGTACACAAATACGGAACCCACTCACTTCACTAATAACACATAAATATGAATGAAACATATATATACAAGTGAATTAATGCTGTATGCCGCAGCAAAATTTAATAACATGGGTTCATGATGTGTCTGGTGAACAACAACCGTATAATGCACAGTACCGATGGTTCTTTGTATAGCAGCCACACGCAGTCCTTCCAGATGCCAACTGAAATTATATAATGAGTTTCAGTGTATTTAATATTTGGTACTGTATGTAGGCGTTCCGTAGCACTAGCCATGCGGCTGTACACAGTACCTTTTAGGTTTATGCGATCCTTGTCGAGAATAAGAATTGGTTACGAACGTGTAGAAGTTTTTAAGTGAAAACTGGTTAAATTTAAGTGGGAGCAGTTGCATGCAAAATTGGCTGCTTCACACGGAAAGAAGATATTTTGAAACTACGAATGTACCGTCCACTGTTCAAACATTGCAATAAATAATGCGAACAATTTCATGACTCCATATGAAGGCATAGATTTGGCCGTAGATAAGAGAGAAAGAACACTGCTCGCAGGTTAAAAACACACGACGGACGTTAGTGTCTGCAGATCACCGAAAACAGCCATGCCGATTATGCGGTCAAAGTGTATAACCATTGCGATAACAAGTACAGACCCTGGCTGAGAAATGTGATGTAACAGAACGCTGCCTTCATTGCAAGCACACCTTGTCACACAAATGGTTGTTTTCCGCTTTTCGCCACAGATCTATTTGGATTTTCTTTTTCCGAGTTGTGTATTTCTAGTTTAACAAGCTGCATTCCAATTAGTGCTCAACACAGAGCCCAGACGGTGTAAGCAACTGGTATAGAATGATGAACTACGCCGCATATTGCATCAGTTACGGTGCTACCGACGCAATAAAATAGACCACAAAGACCGTATGTGTTACTGTATCCAGCTATCACGGCGTCGGACCTCTTCACCGTATCAGTCTTTTTGCATAAGAAAGCTGGAATTTATCGGTGAATTATTATAGCATATGAACATTCGAATACTTATGTTTAGAAAAGCAAGCAAATAAATTTGAAATCCCCTGAAGCCTGACCATCGTGCTGTTGTCACCCGAAAACTGTGAAGCCACTTCGTTGTCACGTAAGGTTACGTTATGTAACTGATACGAATGCTTTATAAAATAACTCCAGCCCATTCTTCATATTGGACGAAGCAATATATTTGACTAAGACGCTGAATAATGGATGAAATACATATAGTGCTTTCTGATAACTCTCTACATTCTGAATGGAGGTATTGATGATTACACATGTGTACTGTCTACCGAGCTAATGTCACAGTGCTCCATACGCGTTGCAAATGAAAACTACATGCTATATATATATATATATATATATATATATATCCGTATTGAGTCACAGCTCAGAATACATCAATCTTCAAATGCACAGCCTTGAGATACGCAAATCACGAACGAATAGAAGGGGTTGATGTTAATGCTTTGGTGAAAATTTGGATAGTCATTTTCAGAATTATGTCACCACATAGTCCTATAAGTAGTTACCAACATTTCAACAAAACGATCATCGGGGAAAAAAGTTTTTGAACGTAGAATGTGTATATTAATTTTCTCTGCAACTTTGTCCGAAAAATTTTTCTTTCTAAGAAGAATTCAATGAGATACTATCACAAACGTACGTCTACTTGTAAAGTACCGGTCACTGTCGTCAGTTTCTAATAAATATCTAAATTTGTCGACAGATTTTCGAAAAGTTCTCAAATTTCAAAAAATTTCATCCAGTGAGAACTGATTTCTTCCACGCGGACGGAAGGACAGACATGATGAAACTAATAGTCGCTCTTCGCAGTTTTACGAACGCGTGTAAAACGGTTCACTATTACGATAATTGTAAGAAATGGTAAAAACTTTACGATTGGAAGGATTTAGACGAAGCGGCGATGGACGTTCGGACGGCCGTTGCTGTAACAACTAAGGAGTTTATGGAGAAGACCGATTGACATATTTCGGCTAATAGAATAAGTAGCATTGATAAAACTGCATCTGAAATGAGCATGAGTCATGGCCAGAAGCAGTGCAAGAATGGTACAAAGTTTAACATGCAACATTTTACCCTATGAAATCACGAAATACGAGAACCATGTGACAACGGGCACAGTGAAGTCAGTAGATTAGGTAGAAAAATATCTCACTAATGTATGATTATGTTATCGAAAACAAAACTGCCTTCGACTTATGACTTCTACCAGTTTTCACTATTCTTTAGGAATCGGTGGCAAAAGACGATTGATTCAGTCACAATTATACATTCAGTGCATCGATTTTTCACTAGTTAGGGTCTTGGACGTGCTACCGGAAGGACGGTCGTCTTCCCACTTTTTACAAAAACTTTTCAAACGTTTTTACGTTCCAAAGTCTGTTAATCGGCTTCAAGCTTGATCACTGAAGGGCACTTATAAGGAATTATAAGCTTCCATAGCAAATTTCCCGCTTTGTAACAATCACACAAATGGGCTGTTCTGTTAAGGATATCTAAAACATGAACGCACACTTCTCTAAATCCACAAATTTTCTGTACTGGAGAAAAATACGAACTGGAACTGGATAGAAAACAGCAACATGACCAGGACATTCTAAAAACACACCCAATAATTACGGCGGGAGTAGCGTGAATTTACAGCGAAGGTGGGCGCGCAAGCCGAGAACTTTGGAACAAGCATCATGTTCAACAATGAGGCAGTTTTGATCTCTTTTGAGGTAATATCGTTGTTGTTCTTGTTGTATTGTTTATGCTGTTGTTTTTTTGTTGCTGTTGCCGATGGTCTTCCCGCTGCTGCCTTCTGTTCTTATGACTGATTTCTATGATCATAACTGCAATAATTAACTTAAACTGAACGTTTCCTATGCAGTGTCCGTGGAGGAGTATAAGCTGACATGATGCTTTGAAGGCGAAGATGGGAGAGAAATATGCCGTCAAAGTGAACCCATCTAGTGCAACAATATGCTGGTATCATCGTTTGGAAGAGCGCCATGACTTCAAAAATACAGAAAATCGGGGAGAAACAGCAACAGCAAATGTACTATCTACATGGGGTATTATCAATATTACAACTATACTGCGATATACGAGTATATATCTTAAAATATTTGAAAGATCCTACAATTAGTGATATTTTAACATGTTGAGGATTTTTAGAAAAAGCCTCATAACGATCGACATGGATTGATACATGCAGCGTTAAAAGAAGGTGAACAGAATTGTGTTAGACGGAAAAGTGTGTATTTGTAGACAGCTCACGCATTTTCTGCTAAAATGGAAGGAACAGTGGAGGAAGGCGAGTACTATTTTAGGCAAATTTTTAAAGCCTTTGAAAGATGTCTGAACTGGAAACGCATACTCTCTAAGGACATGCATATGCAAGAATCAAAAATCTGTTTCTGCTTTCAAGTGTTCAAAGGAGTGAGTATTCGCTTCTCGGTGGAAATATCAATGACGACGAAATGTTCAAGTCTTCGCTTGTTTCTAGAAATCGAAATCCACGCGCTTTGAAGAAATCTGTCATATCTTCACTACATGTAATGTGGAAGTTACACAGAAAGACCCGGATTAAGAGGCAGCCCATTCCCTTAAGGGCTTGCGGGATATTTCATACCAGAAATGAACAAAATATTACGCAGAGGAAAATCTTGATTTGATGAGTCGTTTAATTTGGATGAGGCCAGTTTTCATATGCTTGAGTGAGTTTTTATCTGAGAATATAAAACATATGTGCAAGTCGCCGAGAACGACACGTCAAAGTACGAAATTTCAAGTTGCATTTCTGAAGCAGTACAATCAAAAACACTGCACAAAATGAGGAGAATAACTAAGTCACAGTACTGGAAAATTTGCACACATTTAACATTCTAGATCATGTGCTAAAATCTGGTGAGTCGTGGAAAGAATTTTAAACAAGTCTAATGAATGGTTGCTGTAGGAAATGCATGTACGGATGTTCATCACGCACACGATGTGTCTGATGTTTCCCCCAGTCCACAATACACCCATCCACTCACACCATCGTAAGGTCATTTATGACTGTGCCACTACGCAAAGTATGTCGTATTTCTTTCGCTAGGCTTAGAACGATAAAGGTTGTCTTTGACTGTAGTTACTCCGGTTGAACTGACTATGAACACACCACTCACATATCACACAGAGAGAAAAAAAGAACACTTTTAGAATCATTGGAACATTGTGCATGCAAACAGTATCTTAACAAAGTTCTACCCCTAGGATTGTATACAGTATGATATATAGGGGGTCGCGGTGGCGCAGTGGTTAAGATACTACAAATCGGAAGGTCGCTGGTTCGACGTTGGTGTCACTGGAATTTTTCATTGACATAATCCTTCCGCTCGCACTATGGCCCTGGGGTCGACTCAGCCTCTAACAGAAAGGAGTATGTGGAGGACGTCGAAGGGTAATCTTTGTATGTAGAGGTTGGTAGTAGTGAATAAAGATGGTGGATAACAGAAGTTGTGTTTGTGTGCAAGAGGGATTT
>JGI20166J26741_10793337_pt1 | contig 15067 bp, 10 predicted proteins | sample TergutCu122P5_FD_26741 | JGI IMG/M metagenome (IMG submission 26741)
TGCCTCAGTCAATACCTCTTTCCCTCTTGCTGGCCGTGCCATATGCTCACCTCCTTATGTGAGCATATTATATCACTTTTGATTTGGAAATGGAATTACAACACTGTCACCATCAACGGCGGCATGGTGGGTGACGGCGACGTGGTCGTTGGAATAGTCTCCGGCGGATGCGCTTTTGGAGACAGCAGCATTGCCACGGCCTCGTACAACAGCGTTATCATCAGCGGTGGCACAGTGAATTCCAGCGTTCTTTCCGGCGGATATGCCAAAAGCTCGAATCTCTATGCCAGTACGATGACGGCCTCGTACAACAGTGTTACCATTAGTGGCGGGGAATTCAAGTCGGAGAGCATTGTTGGTGGTGATACCCGCACTGTTACGAGCCTGACTGGTATAGACACGACGATAGCTACGAACAATACTGTAACTATCGAAGGAAACGCGCCGCTTGATATAAGCAGGGCAAGTATTTATGGCGGGATGGCTCACTACGCTGACGAGAACCGGTTGAACTGGTACGACAAAGACCCCGGCGATCCAACCATTACCACCGGCAATACTTTCAACCTGAAACGCGCCGATGTCACGGTAGCCGGCCTGTATAATTTCCAGTACCTCAACTTCTATCTGCCCGCCGATCTCGAAAACGGCGGCACCATGCTCACAGTCACCGGCGAGGCGTATATCGACGGTTCTATAGTTGACGTCGGTGTTGACTGGGGTAACTCGTCGCTCGTGGCCGGCGATACGGTGACCCTGATCCACGCCGGGGCGCTAACCGGCACGCCGACGCTGCAACTCAACGGTCTCGACCTGGCCGGTTCCCGGGCCAGCGACAGCCCGATGCTTGCGGTAGTCGGCAACGATTTGCGGATGACCGTGGGGGATGATAACAAAAACATGACCTGGACAGGCGGCGCCAGCAACTTGTGGGACATCATTTCCCGCAACTGGTCCGAGGATGGCGCGGCTGACGGCGCGACTCAGTTCCTTGACGGCGACGCCGTGACTTTCGCCCCGACCGCCAACACCACCATCGACATCCTCGGCACACGGAAAACCGTGGCCCAGATGAGCGTGGAAAGCGACGCCAACCTGACGATCAACGGCAATATCTACGGCGATAACAGCTCGACATCGACAACGCTTCGCGGCATGACCGGCGGCTTGAAGAAAGACGGCACGGGAACGCTGACGTTGAACGGAAACAACTTTTTCACAGGCGCTATCACGCTGAACGGCGGCGTGACGAACATCGGCGCTGGCTCCACGCTGCAAGGGGGCGGGAATCTTACTGTCGGTGGGGTCATCAATGGGTCTGACACGGGCGAGTTAGTCCTGACCAATGGCGGCATAGTCACCGTTGCCGGCGACATTACTCTCGGCGAGTACGCCAACTCCCATGGCACGATCACTGTTGACGGCAGTGGCTCCGCCCTGAAAAGTGCAAAACTCTTCGTTGGTGCTAATGGTGCCGGCGAACTGCATCTGACGAACGGTGGCACAGCCAGCGCCGCCTCCGGCATGGTTCTCGGCTCGTGGGGTAAAGATGCCAGCGGCACGGTCACGGTCGACGGCGCCGGTTCCGCTTTGCGGAGCGATGGGAACCTCGTCATCGGCGATTACCTCGGTACCGGCAAACTACACCTGACAAACGGCGGTATGGCTACCGCCGCCGGTGATATTATTCTTGGCAACGACACCGACTCCAGCGGCACGGTCACGGTCGATGGCACTGGCTCCGTTCTGCGGAGCGGTGGGAGTCTCGTTGTCGGTAATAAGGGCAAGGGCGAGTTAACTCTGACGAACGGTGGCATGGTCAGCGCCAACAGCATTTTTCTCACTAATGGATCACGCCTGAATGTCAGCGCCAGCGGCCAGGCCGCCGGGATTGTTCAAGCATCGACGATCGATGGTAACGGCACCATCTTCTTCAACCATGCCGGCACGGCCAGCGCCCCCTATTATTTCACCAGCGACGGCACCAGCAGCGGCGATGCCATTTTACTCAACGGGGACCTGATGGTAGGTCAGGCCGATGGCTACACCGTGCTCACCGGAGCGAATAGCTACACCGGCCCAACTGTTGTCGACAGCGGCACCCTGGCTCTCGCAGGCGCCGGTAGAATATCGTCTGAGTTGATCCTGTATAGCGGCAGTACCTTCAAAACCGGCGACATCCCAGTCAACTACCTCAGGAGCCTGGCGGTGTACGGCGCGGCAACCTATGACGGCAACTTGTACATGGCGGGACAGAGCATGGCTTTCGTCCTGCCGACAAACCTGAAAGCGGGTGACGTCATGCTGACGGTGACTGGCACGGCTGATATCAACCGCAGCCAAGTTGATCTAATTTTTTATGGCGGTAGTATGCCGCTGCGGAAAGGCGACACGGTGACTCTGATCGAGGCCACGAAGCTGGACGGAACTCCGGCTGATAACACGGACGATATTAAGGTTGTGGGCGAGTCGGGTGTGAGCGTGACCTACGACTTTGACATCAGCAAAATGAATAATAAACAACTGCTGGCCACTGTCGCCGGAACCGGCGCCACAGTCAATCAGCAGACTAAGGCGCTGCCGGAGGGCGTTGCCTCCGGGGCGGCGGTGATCAACCAAACCGCCGACTTCGTCGCCGACAAGGGTACGGCGCAGGCGGTGGAAGCAGCGGGTGGCGGCAAGCCCGGCTCTGGTAAACAGGCGGCGGGGAGCGGCGGCAGCGGCGTTGGCGGTTTCGGCGCGGCCACCGGCGGTTTGAGCCGCTACAATACCGGCTCGCACGTCGATGTCTCCAGTGTGTCGCTCATGGCCGGCTTGGCCTGGGGCAACCATGTCGCGCCCGGCCGCCTGACCCTTGGCGCATTCTTTGAATACGGCAACGGCTGGTATGACACCTACAACTCGTTTGCCAATGCCGCCGACGTGCATGGCAAAGGCGATATGTATCACCTGGGCGGCGGCATTTTGGGCCGTCTGGATTTTAACGACAACGGGCCGGGCAATTTCTATACGGAAACGAGCCTCAGATTGGGCGGTGTGCACAACGACTACAAAAACGGCGATTTACGCGACGCCTGGGGCCAGGCCGCCAGCTACGAATCCTCCTCGGCTTATTACGGCGTCCATGCCGGTCTGGGCTATATTTGGAGTCTGACGGAAAAAGCCGCTCTCGATCTGTATGGAAAATACTTTTGGACGCGGCAGGAGGGCGATTCTGTGCGCTTGTCCACCGGCGACCCGATTGATTTCGATAGCGTCGATTCGCACCGTCTGCGTCTTGGTGGCCGTTTCGGCTATGCCGTGAACGATTTGATCAACCCTTATGTCGGCGCGGCCTACGAGCAGGAGTTTGACGGCAAGGCGGGGACCACGACCTCCGGCCAGGCCATCCCGGCGCCGTCGCTGCAGGGCAGCACCGGCATCGGCGAGATTGGCCTGGCGATCAAGGCCAGCAAAACCATGCCGCTGTCGGTTGATCTGGGCGTGCAGGGCTATGTTGGCACGAGGGAAGGTTTCACCGGCAGTTTGCAGGTGCGGTACGAGTTCTGATTCATTTTCAATTCGGTAGAGGCGCGGCATGCCGCACCCGTTTCTTGCCGGATGCCACTACAACCTTCTTTTCCTAACCACCCCGGCCGCCTAACAGCGGCCACCCCTTGAGAGGAGGGGAATAACAACAGTGCCGGGTAGCGAATTCCCCTCCAAGGGGTCCCCGCCAGAGGCGGGCGGGGTGGTTCAGATGACGGAAGACAGAACACAGAGGACAGACAAACCGTCCTTTCCTGGAGCGTAGCGCCTAGCTTTTATCTGTCTTCTGTGTTCTGTCTTCTGTTCTCTGCTCTGTTTGCAGGTTCAGCCAAAACCGCGGGCCGGTGCCAAACAGTTTACCCAGACGCAGGGCCGTATCGACGGAAATGTTCCGCTTGCCAGTCAGAAAATGGGAGAGTATGTAAGCGTCCTCGGAAACATTGACTATGGGCTAAGTCTTGGCTAAGTTTATATCGAAAAAGACATTGGAGGCGCTATGTCTACTACCATCGTATCCATGCATCAAGCGAAGAGTTCTTTGTCACAACTTGTTAAGCGCGCGGCTGACGGCGAAACTATTTTTATCGGCAGCTATGGCCGGGCGGAGGCTGTTCTTACTTCAGCCGCAAGCGCCAAACCCAAAAAACGCCTTGGTCTGTTGGCGGGCAAACTGACCGTTCCCAATGACTTTGACGCGCCCTTGCCGCAAGATATTCTCACCGCTTTTACAGGAGGAGAGACGGAATGAGGCTGTTGCTGGATACCAACGCGCTGCTGTGGGCTTTGACCAATGCGCCACGCATCGAAGCGGTGAGGGATTTGCTGCTTGCTGATGAAAACGCGGTCTTTGTCAGCGCGGTATCATGGTGGGAAATTGCCATCAAAACACATATAGGCAGGCTGGATGCCAATTTGCCGCAACTCAGGGCCATTGCTCATGAAAGCGGTTTTTTGGAATTGCCGCTCCTTGGAGCGCATACGGAAGTGCTGGCGACATTGCCTAGGCATCACAATGACCCTTTCGATCACATGCTGGTGGCCCAAGCCATGGCCGAGCCCATGCGGCTGGTTACCGGCGATGGGCTGCTTGCGAAGTATACGTCTTTGGTCATCCATATTTAATTTCATTGCCAATTTCAGAATGTGCTGGCCCTACCCAGAAACCTCGACTCAGCTTCAACATCTCCGCATCTCCGGCCCATCGCCGGATGGTCCGCCAAACGGCCCGCCAAATGACAGGCCGCGCGGCATCGTCCATCATGTGCTGAAAGGCTGCCATCCCTTTGATATCGCCAGTCTCGGACTGGAGGCCTTTGCCAATATCGTTCAGGGCGGTTGATAACCCGCTGCCGTTACGCGGGAATAAGCGCGCCCATGCCGCTCTTTTTCAGGCTGTCGGTGTATACCTTGAAAAGCTGGTTTGAAAGCGGCACCAGCTTGGTGAGCCCCAGGAGGTTGCCGGTCACCTTGATGTCGCCCTTGAATGAGGCGATCATGAAGTTGACCTTTCCCAGCCAGTAGAGATGGAGGATATCCGCCGTCAGTTTCATCGTGGCTGAGGGGGCTACCTGCGGTGGGCATTCCCTGAGGTACAATTCGATATCCGCTCCGGAGAAATCGATGTACACCCTGCCATCGGGGTCGATGATCTCGTAGCCGATGCTCATTCTATCTTGCATTCAAGATATCACGAATCTATTTTAGACAATGAACCGTCCCCTGTCTATATTAACCTGTACTTAAACAGGGGGCGGTTCCTTGTCTATTCCCGGTAATAAGATTTCCAGAGGTGGGGGAACGAGTCTTTTCAAAATATCGAGCTCGACTTCATAAACGAACCAGACTCCCTGTCTCTTCTTCAACAAGGGAGATTTGACGAAGTTCTTAACATCTTCTTTTGAAACCAAAAAACTGTTCGTAGAAATCTCCCTTGTCTCATTTATGAATGGTAAGGCCGCAGACTCACGATCCTGCACCAAGAGCCTTGAGCTTTTCATCGATCTCGGAGACCCACTCCGGTTTGACGAGGTGAGGCGCCATCTGCGCGACCGTCGACAAGGTCATTCCCATGGCCATTTGCAGCATGGGGTTCTTGGTAAAGCCGGGAAGATATCCCTCCAGCAAAGTTACCGCATCGGGCCTGTTCAGGATGTCTTGCACTTTTGAATCTTTCGACAAAATCATTGTTGACTCCTTTCAGTTGATATTATCGACCCATGGTGGGTCTCTCATTGTGAGCCCCTAGCCGCTCACATTAAGGGTTTGCCAACGATAGTGCGCAAAACCCGCATCTTGGGGTCATAATCGAGCCCACCGCCGTCTGGCGCAAAGGAAAACTTGCGATAGACAAGGAACTGTCCCCCATCTATTCTTTTCCCTCTCCCGCTAGCGCCGGGAGAGGGCCAAATTGAAATAGAATTGGAATTATACAGAGGCAAGCGCGGCCAGGCCACTATTTTTCAGGTTCTCGGTGTATATTTTGAAAAGCTGCTCCGAAAGCGGAACGAGTTTGGTGAGTGCCATGAGGTTGCCGGTTACCTTGATGTCGCCTTTGAACGAGGCGATCATGAAATTGACCTTTCCCAGCCAAATGGCGGCGGGAGAACAGCGCGTCACTGAAGTAATAAAGTCCTGGATGGTTCTGGCATTTCCGCGCCGCCAGCGGCTCATTGTTCAAATAGTTCGCAAAAAAGCGCTTGTACCCATTCCATGTAAAGGGAAGGTGGTTTCCGTCCTATTCTAGGTGATGTATAATAGCGACGTACATCAAAGGATGCGTGTCATGGTTCGTACCCAGATATATTTGACGGATAAACAACGTGATGCGCTTGTGGCCATTGCCAAGGACAGCGGCAAAAAACAGAGCGTGGTCATTCGTGAGGCCATCGAGCGCTTGATTGAGCGGGCTGGCGATGACCGGAAAGAATCAATTTTGCGCAAGGCGGCGGGTATCTGGGAAAATCGCGCCGATCTGCCGGATTTCCGGACGCTCAGGTCGGAATGGGGATAGTAGTTAACGCCCTTCGCCGCAAAACCCGCCCCAAGGAAAACCCCATGATCGACATCCCTGTATACGTCAAAGGCCAGGATCCGGACCGGGACGCTTGGCTGACCAATTTTTTTACGGAAAATCATCTTTCCTACGAGGCCAATTTCGATAAGGTCGCCTCGCCGGAGCAGTTGAAATTCATCATCCATCTCGAAGACAACGAGCCGTATTATTATCCCTGTTCCGACGCCCTGTTCAAAGCGATTCTCGAAAAACGCGCCGACACCATGCTGATTTCCGAATATATCGGCATCTGGACGCGATTGGAAAAACTGGTGAAGACGGTTATCACCGACTCCTACAAGCAGCATTATCTGCTCAGCCTGCTGACCAATAAATACAATCACGATACCGCCAGCAAAGTGCGGCTGCCGGGAAGGGTTGAAGAGGGGCTTTTGCGCATCTTCACATCGATCAGCGATATCTACCGGCCGTTGGCCCACCAGCGCGAGACGGAAAACCGCCGGGCTGATGCCTTCCTCTGTTCCGAAGACTTTGACCGGGTCTTCAATTCGCCGGAAGGGCTGGAAATTTCCGCCGACACCACCCTGACCAACATCGACCTGCAACTCTATTTGCTGCGCCTACGCCGTCTGTTGCGGCTTTCGACGATGCGAGTGATCTGGCGGCAAGACTCGCCGCCGGATATCGACAGTCTGAAAGCGGTGATGAATAAACCGCTTGACACCCCGGCATGGGCCTGGCTGAGCGACTGGCTGGCCGACGTCATCGCCGGCAAACGCCGTCCCTGTATTTTGTGGGTGGGCGGCAGTTCCGGCGAAATTGTTTTCGATATAGCCATTCTGCGCATCCTGATGAAGATCGGCATCAAGGTGATTCTGGCCGTGAAGCAGGATTTTTACTACTACCGCGTTTCCTTTGCCGATCTGCTCGAAGATCCGGTGCTGAACGCCCTCTTGGAAGACGCCGACATCATCGCCGACCCGAGCATCTCGAAAAACGCCCTACTGCGCCATTTGGACAGCGACAACCGCCTTTTGGTGATTTCCGACGGCACCCGCGAGCCGTTCAATCCGCTTCTCACCTCGGTGACCTATGCCAGGGCCTTCAAGGAGGCGGATGTGGCCGTGTATCGCAACCCGGATGGCCGCGACATCGTATCCAACCATTTTCAGTTTACCCGCGATATTGTTTCGATCATTCCGGTTGAGGACGGTGAGCTGGATATTCTCGTCAAACCGCATCATCCCAAAGCGGTGCGCTTCTCGCGGGCGACGCTCAGGAAGCTGGCGGAAAACCTGATCCGCAGCGCCGAGGGGGCCAAAGAAAGCGGCAAGAAGATAATGTTTTATTCGGCGATTGTCGGCTCGATCCCTGGGCAGCTCGCCACCGCCAAGGATATCCTCAAAGTTTTTATAGAGCATCTGCGCTCATCTTTGAGCGACGTTTTGATCATCAATCCCGGCGAGCATTTTGTCGAGGGCATGGATGCCGACGACATCATGTATATGTGGGAGATTTTCCAGCGCTCCGGCGTCATCGATATCTGGCGCTTCCAGACCATGGATGACATCGTCAAATCGTTTGAACTGATGGGGAAAAAGGTGCCGCCGGAGTGGACGGGCAAAGACGCCACCTACTCCACCGGCTGCACCAAGGAGATGGAAATCGCCGCGCAGGTGCAAAAACTGTATCCGGAAATGCAACTGCTCGGCCCGTCGTATGAAAAATTCCAGCGTCGCAAAGAATACGGCGTCGGCAAACTCTATGACCGGACGCTGGCGGGCAGTGAATAGACCATGAAGCTCCTGCATACCTCCGACTGGCATATCGGCCGCGGCCTGTGCGGCAGAAAACGCCATGAGGAATTCGTCGCCTTTCTCGCCTGGCTGGCGACGGCGATTGAGCAACATGGGGTCAATGCCCTGCTGGTGGCGGGCGATGTCTTTGACGTCAGCGCGCCGAGCAATCGCGCCCAGGAAATTTATTACCGTTTTCTCTGTCAGGTGGCCGCCTCGCCCTGTTGCCGGCATGTGGTCATCGTCGCCGGCAACCACGATTCCCCATCATTTCTCAGCGCCCCCAAGGAGCTGCTGAAAGCCCTCGATGTCCATGTGATCGGCGGCGCCTCCACAAGTCTGGAAGACGAAGTGCTTGAGCTTCGTGATGAGCGGGGCGCGCCGGAGTTGATTGTCTGCGCCGTGCCCTATCTGCGCGACCGGGATATCCGCGTGGCCGAAGCCGGCGAAAGCCTGGAGGATAAGGAACGCAAGCTGGTTGCCGGCATCCGCGATCATTATGCCGCCGTCGCCGCCCTGGCTGAACAAAAGCGCCAGGAACTGGGCGCCGATATTCCCATTATCGGCATGGGCCACCTGTTTGCCGCCGGCGGCCAGACTGTCGAGGGCGACGGCGTGCGTGAACTGTATATCGGTTCCCTGGCGCATGTGACCGCCGACATCTTTCCGGCTTGTTTCGACTATCTGGCCCTTGGCCACCTGCATGTGCCGCAGCGGCTGCGCGGCTCGGAAACCAAGCGCTACAGCGGCTCGCCGCTGGCCATGGGTTTTGGCGAGGCCAAACAGCAAAAAAGCCTTTGCCTGGTTGAATTCCAGGGCACGGCCGCCACCGTGCAATTGCTGAATGTGCCGGTATGGCAAAAACTCGAGCGTATTTGCGGAGATTGGCGGGGCATCGAGAGCCGCATCCACGAACTGGCGGCAAGCGGCTGGCGGGGGTGGCTGGAAGTCGTTTATGAAGGCGAGGACATCATCGGCGATTTGCGCGAGCGCCTTGAGGCCGCCGTAAACGGCGCGGGGATGGAAATCCTGCGGGTGAAAAACAACCGTGTCATCAACCGCGCACTGGGGCAAATCGACGCCCTGGAAACTCTTGACGGTCTGAGCGCGCATGACGTGTTCGCCCGCTGCCTGGACGCCCATAAGGCGCCGGAAGAGCAGCGGCCGGAGTTGCTGGCCGCCTACCAGGAAGCGTTGTCGTCGCTCGATGACGACGATTTACAGGCGCAATAGAGAGGCTGGCGATGCGGATACTTGAGATACGCGGCAAGAATCTCAATTCGCTGACCGGCGAATGGAGAATCGACCTCACCCATCCCGCCTATGACGCCGATGGCATCTTCGCCATTACCGGTCCCACCGGCGCCGGAAAAAGCACCATTCTCGACGCCATTTGCCTGGCCCTGTACGGACGGACGCCGCGTTTGCCGAAGATTGGCGAGAGCGGCAACGAGATCATGTCGCGGCAGACCGGCGAATGCCTTGCCGAGGTGACCTTTGCCACACAAAAGGGGCGTTTCCGTTGCCACTGGAGCCAGCGCCGGGCCGGCAGAAAGGCGGACGGCAAGCCCCAGCCGCCGAAACACGACATTGCCGACGCCGATTCGGGCGAGATTATCGCGGCAAAAATCAGAGAGGTGGCCGAGCGGGTCGAGTCGGCCACTGGCATGGATTTTGACCGTTTCACCCGCTCCATGCTGCTGGCCCAGGGCGGTTTCGCCGCCTTTTTGCAGGCGGCCCCGGATGACCGGGCGCCTATCCTCGAGCAGATAACCGGCACCGAAATCTACAGCCGGATATCCATGCGCGTCCATGAGCGTCTGCGCCTGGAACGGGACAAGCTGAACGTCTTGCGGGCGGAAACGGCGGGAATCGTGATATTGGCGCCGGAACAGGAAGAAGATCTGCGCCAGTCGCTCATGGAAAAACAGCGGCAAGATGCGGACATCGCCGCGCAAGCCGCCGGTATCAGGGAGGCCATCGCCTGGCTGACCGCCGTCGATGGCTTGAAGAAAGAAATCGCCAGCCTGGCTCTTGAAGAGAGCAAATTGCAAGACGGTCTCGCCGCCTTCGCCCCGGACCGCCACCGGCTGGATCAGGCATTACGGGCGGCGGCGCAGGACGGGCCATATGCGACGCTTCTGGCAATCCGCAAGCAGCAGGCGGACGACCAGGCGGCACTGAACGCCGGCGAACAAACCCTTCCCGCGCTTGAGGCCGCCGTCAAGGCGCGGGCGGAATCGCTGCAAGCGGCTGAACGGCGAAGCGCGCAAGCCAAAGAGGAACTGCAAGCCGCGCTCCCCATCATTCAGGCGGTGCGTTCCCTCGATGACAGGCTTGCCGGGCAAAAAAAGACCATCCTGGCCAGTGAAGAAGACTGCCGGCAAGAGGCGGCCAGGATTGACGTGGCGAAAGAGGCAAGACTCAAAGAGCGGCAAGAACGCGCCAAGGCGGCAAAGTCTCTGGAAGTTGTCGCGGACTATCTAAAAGAACATGCGCGGGATGAATGGTTGATTGGCGGTTTGACCGGCGTCGAGGAACAGGTGGCCGTCTTGCTCACTAAACAACAAGAAATTGCCGTGAAAGAGGGCGAGCACAAAAAAGCGGCGACGGCGCGGCAACGGGCGGCCAAATCGCTTGATGATTGGACGAAGCAATGCGGCGTCCAGCAGCGGGAAGTGGCCGCAGCGGCGGAAAGGCTACGGCAAGGGCAGGATACGCTTGCCCGCTTGTTAGGAGGCCGTTTGCTGCGCGAATACCGCGCCGAACACGAGACCCTGCTGCGGGAAATGGTTTTGCTCACGAAAATAGCCAAGCTTGAAAACTACCGGGCCGAATTGGAAGACGGCAAACCCTGCCCGCTTTGTGGCGCCAACGAGCATCCATTCGCGGCGGGAAACGTCCCTGTCTACGACGAAACAGAACGGAAAATCACTACCTTGAAGAAGTTGATCGGCCAGGCTGAGGAGCAGGAAACCGCTGTGCGGAAACTGGCGGAGGCTGAGGCTAGCGTCCGGAACAATCTGTCGGAGGGGGAAAAACGGCGGATGGCGGCGGAGCATGAGCACAAGGCCGTCGAGAATGCCTTTGCCGAATCGCAAAAAGATTTAGAAAAGCTCCGGACTGACCTGGCCGCGTCGCAACGGGCAGTGGCCGCCAAACTCCTGCCGCTTGGCATCGCGGAGATTCTGGATGCCGAATCGCTTCTTGTCTCGCTCAAGGCGCGTCTGCGGGCATGGCGGGCCCAGGTTGAAAAAAAGGCGGAAATCGAAAAACAGCTTGCCGCTTTCGACAGCGAACTGAAACGCCTAGATGCGATTATCGAGACCCAGGACGCCGCTTTGGCCGAAAAACGGGAACGCCTGGCGGCCATGCAAAAGGAATACGCCGCCGGCAACGAGGAGCGGCAAAGCTTATACGGCGACAAAAATGCCGACGCAGAAGAGAAGCGCTTGCAGCAGGCCGTCGCCGATGCCGAGAAGGCGGAAAAAGAAGTTAGTGGTCTCTGCCACGAGCTACGGCAAAAATGGCATACCGCCAAGACGCAAATGGAATCTTTGCGCCATGGCATCGAAGCGAGAAAGACCAAACTGCAAGAAATGGCTGCCGATTTCGCCGTGGCGCTGACAGCCCTTGGTTTTGCCGGTGAAGAAGCCTTTCTTGCCGCTAGGCTGAGCGCGGCACAGCGTGATGAGCTGGCGGCCAAAGCCAAAAAACTCGACGATGCGCAAACCGAGATCAAAACCAGGCAAAAGGATAGGGAAGGGCGTTTGGCCGTGGAATTGAGTAAAAAAATTACCGATAAATCTCTGGCCGAACTCGAACCGCAATGGCAAGAGCGGGAAAAGGCGCTGCAAGAGCTGCGCCAAGCCATTGCCGCCTTTGGCCATAAACTGAGCGAAAACGCCGCCGCCCAGGAACGGATCAAGGAAAAGCAAACAGCTATCGAAGCCCAGAACCGGGAATGCCGCAAATGGAGTAATCTGCACGACCTGATCGGTTCCGCCGACGGCAAAAAGTATCGCAATTTTGCCCAGGGGCTGACCTTTGAAATGGTGATTGGCCACGCCAACCGGCAGTTACGGCGCATGACCGACCGCTACCTCTTGATCCGCGATGACAAGTCGCCGCTTGAACTCAATGTCATTGACAGCTACCAGGCCGGCGAAACCCGCTCGACGAAAAACCTATCCGGCGGCGAAAGTTTTATCGTCAGCCTGGCGCTGGCCCTGGGTTTGTCGCATATGTCCAGCAAGAATGTCCGCGTCGATTCGCTGTTTCTCGATGAAGGTTTCGGCACGCTGGACGAGGAAGCCCTCGACACGGCGCTGGAAGCCCTGGCCGGCCTGCGGCAAGATGGCAAGCTGATTGGCGTGATTTCCCACGTTTCAGCCCTGCAAGAAAGGATCGGCGTCCAGATTCAGGTCAGGCCGCAAAGCGGCGGCAGGAGCCGGATATCCGGCCCAGGCTGCTCAGGTTGAGGGCCGCGCTTTACTTGCCCAAACAGAAGCGGCTGAAAATGGCGTCAAGGATATCCTCGGTGCTGGTCAGGCCGATGAGGGTATGCAGTGCCTCCAGGCATTGCCGCAGGTCGACGGCCAAGAGATCGGGGGCCTGCAAACTGGCGGTGGCCATGGCGCGGCGGGCGGCGGCCAGCCCCTGCCGCAGGGCCTCGGCCTGGCGCAGATTGGGCGCGCAGGCGTTTTCTTCCCACTGGCTGGCGCCATCGGTGAGTTTGGCAAACATCGCCTGCCGCAACTCTTCGAGACCGGCGCCGGTGAGGGCGGAAATGCGCAGTGGCTCATTGGCCGGCAAAAACGGCGACGGGGACGGCGCCGCCACGGCGTCGATTTTATTGACCAGAAAAAGCAGCGGTTTGCCGCCAATATCGGCCAGCAGTTCATCTTCGGCCACGCTCCAGGGCCGGGTGGCGTCATGGACAAAGAGCAACAAATCGGCCTGGCTGATGGCGGCGCGGGCGCGGGCGATGCCTTGCTCTTCCACCAAACCAGCCGGCTCGCGGATGCCCGCCGTGTCGATGCAGCGCACCGGCAGACCATGCAGGTCGAAAAATTCTTCGATGGTGTCGCGGGTAGTGCCGGCGATGGCCGTAACCAGAGCCCGGTCTTGCCGCAAAAGGGCATTCAGCAAACTCGATTTGCCGACATTGGGCAAACCGCAAATCACCACCGTCGCCCCGTCGCGCGTCAGTTGACCCTGACGCGCCCCGGCAAGAAGCTGGGCCAAGGGCGCTTCCACCTCCTCACGCAATCGCCGCGCCAAAATCGGCCAGTCGATGATCTCGGCCTCGTCGTCGGGAAAGTCGATGGCCACCTCCAAAAGCGCCGTTATCTCCACCAGTCGCTCGCGCACCGTTTCCAAGCGCCGGTATAACTCGCCGGTCAGTTGCCGGCCAGCCAGCTCCAACCCTTTGCGGGTACGCGCCGCCAGCAGATCGATGACGGCCTCGGCGCGGGTCAGGTCGATACGGCCATTCAGGAAAGCCCGTTTGGTGAATTCGCCGGCCATGGCCAGAGACGCGCCCTGGGCCAGCACAACTTCGAGCAGGCGATGGGCCAGAAGCGAACTGCCATGGCAATGGATTTCCACCACATCTTCGCGGGTATAGCTGTTGGGCGCGGCCATGAACACCGCCAGCGCCTCGTCGATGACGGTATCGGCGCCAGGATCGACGGCCCAGCCGTAATACAAGCGGTGGCTTTTGAAAGAACAACGGGATGAACGCGGGCGGAAAACGGCGCGCAGGATCGGCAAGGCATTGCCGCCGCTCATGCGGAGAATAGCGATGCCGCCGGCGCCGGGCGGGGTGGCGATGGCGGCGATGGTGCTTTCGGACACTAACGGCTGCGCGGGCATAAAGAATATTGGTGCGCCACGGCCAATCAGTCGCCGCTGGTTGGTGTTTTCGCGTCCGGTTCGCGTTTTGGCCGCGCCGTCCCGTTCTTGCCGGACAGCCGTCCGCCTCCAGTTTTGAAGAGTAACACCCGCTTGAAGATGCCATCGCCCACCGAGCGGCTGCGCACCTCCGGGTCATTCTGCAACAACAGATGGATTTCCCGGCGTTCGGCCGGGTTCAGGGCTGGAACGATGCGGGTCTTGCCGCTGGTGCGCACCTCCTCGGCCAGCCGCAAGGCCATGGCCCGCAGTTCTTCCAGGCGGCGCTCGCGGAAATCGCCGGCATTGATGGCGATTCGTAGCGGTTCAGGACAGCGCCGCGCCGCGATTTTGCGCACCAGATACTGAATGCTGTCAATAACGCGGCCATCCTGGCCGACCAGTTCCTTCTCAAACGGGCCGGTAATGAGGCAGGTAACGACCAGACCGTTGGCGGCGCTGGTCACGGTCGAGGGCATCGCCATCAAGTTCAGCATTTCGCTGACAATATCGCGCACCGCCGCCTGGCCGGCCGGGCTAACCACACCCTCTGCCCCGGACAAGGGCACATCGGCCGCCGCCGCATCCTCGCCGTCAATGGGGACTTCGGGCGCGTCAGCCGCCAAGGCCGCCGTCTCTTCCGCCGGCGCCGGTTCCTCGTATCGCCTGGCGGCGCGAATTTTCGCCTTTTTGCGGATCAGGCCGAAAATACCGCCGGAACCGGTTTCCAGCACCTCGATCCGCAACTGTTCCCGCTCGGCCTGAAAATGGGCGCAGGCGGCGTGGATGGCGTCGGCAACTTCCTTGCCGGTAAATTCCATGAACATAAAAGACT
>JGI20166J26741_10794448_pt1 | contig 15065 bp, 8 predicted proteins | sample TergutCu122P5_FD_26741 | JGI IMG/M metagenome (IMG submission 26741)
CTCTCTCTCTCTCTCTCTCTCTCTCTCTCTCTCTCTCTCTCTCTCTCTCTCTCTCTCTTACAGGCAAACATTCCTACAAATCTGCTGAAATAACCTGCTGTAACATGCCCGCCCAACACCTGATACACACACACACTGTTACAGTACTGTAATATTTTAGTTCTTCACAGAACACACCGTGAAGAACACCTGTCATTTGGTATGTGACAGTGTGTCATCTCTCAGGCATTTCCAGTGGTTTTGAGGAACCTACTGTCTCAATCTTCAGGGTACCCTCCAAGATGTTGGCAAATTTCTACCAGATTACATGGCGTCACATCCCATATGACGGTATGTACAGCCACCTTCAGCCAGCAATAGAACCTGCCTTAACCATTATGCATGGTAATTTCAAAAGTAATACCAAATTCTATCGGTGCTCAAGACATATCAGTATACCGTAAAAATGTTTCTAGTAATGCCACAGTAATTTCACGCACCAAATAGCTTACAGTTAACAACAGATGATGTCAGTGATCTGAGTCTTACTCAGAATCATTTACATACATAAGAATACAAATGTATTTAAACAAAAGGGTGTTGCTCAACAGGCTGTTCAAATATAACACAGCTTACTCTGTGTACTTTCAGATATAACAAGTTAACAGCATGTGCTCTATGGCTGTCTAGGACTTCACAGGGTCCTTCTCTTTAAAGCTAAAACATTCAACAGGGGAAGAACAAGTTGGTCAAATGTAGCCGCATGATTTAATGCTGGATGTTTTAATTGTCCAAAGTGAGTGTCACTGGAAGCAACAAGTGTGCAAATAACAAGCTGTTCCATATACTGCATATTTAGAAAAACCTTCAGGCTACCTTACCCAAGTCACTTATAAAAAATAAATTCATTATGCTAATTAATTCCTTAGAAGTCTTGTGATAACCAAGCTGCTAGATGAAATGAGTGGGATAGAGTCAAATGAGTGGGATGGGGTCAAATGAGTGGGATAGAGTCAAATGAGTGGGATGGGGTCAAATGAGTGGGATAGGGTCAAATGCAGTCCAAGACAAATTCCATGTTTCAACTCCAATGGCGACAACTGTAGGGGGGTAGGGAGGGAAGGAAGGGAAGGGAAGCTTGGGAATCAAAGACAGAAGAAAGAGAGGGGAACTCAGAATAGGAGGATGGGGAAGAGAGAAGGAGTGCTATGACATCATACCATACCCCTCCTCTCCCCTCTATCTTGAGAGTTTCAGTAGGAGAGACATAAAGTGGAAGCAGAGAAGCTGGGCCTGAACAGAAAGGGAAATGCTGCAGCAGTTGCTTCTGAGTATGTAGTGTGGTGTGGTGTGGTGTGGTGTGGTGTGGTGTGTGGTGTGTGGTTAGTGTGTGGTGAGCTACCACAGTGTGTGTGTGTGTGGTGAACTACTGTGGTGCATGGTGAGCTGGGTTAACTGTTCTGTTCAGCACACTCAAGACAGTGATGGAATTGGTGCATCAGGACAGCAGGATGAGACAACACTATGGATATACAACACAGGACAATAAGCACACAGTATCTTTGTACACCTATTTAACCAATAAGTCTTATCCTGAGAGAGCACTAACCTACAGTTTAAATCAATCAATATTAAACCATGTCACGAAGTAGAAAGGCTACAGTAATCATAATGTTATCTTAAGACACCATGGCCCAGTTCTGTATGTATTTGAGCATGAATGGGCATTAATTTAAAATAAACACATTTAAGATAAATGCTAGGCATTTTAATCTAGGATACAACATACCAAATCCTAAAAGCACTAGAATATTGTATTATTGAATCATTTTAACCTACAACAGTTAAATGAACACAAAAATGTTTATGCAAATTTTGGTAATGTCCATTCAAACACACATGAACTCCGGATGATGACTAAGCTTGGTCAAACCACAAAGGAGTCAGAAAAATAAAAACAGTTGTTCGCCACATACAAATGTGTAATTAGTTGGTTTAATATTGAGTAAAACTTTAAGTAATGTATAACAGGCCATGTGAAATTTACACACTGCAGCCCCTTACCAGCAAATTAAGGTATACATTTTAATTTTATTTTTTAAAATTTGACTTTCATTTCATTTCATTCTCTACATTTGAATTACAAGGCAACGTGTACTAGAAATCTCATAAAAATTGCAGCACATGCATATGTTGAAGTACTGCATAAAAAACACCATTACCAATGAATACGACTACAGTACATGCGCTAAACAATTCATAGTACAATTAAATCTCCTGTTCAAAATGCAGTATTTAAACCATTACATGTGTTATACATCTCTCAATGAACATGTACAACTCAATAATTTATAGTTTTTTTCTCATCCAAATTCAAAAATGTTCACCCACACTGTCACCTTTAGTAATTTTGGCATTTCAAAACAAGTTAACACTTGACTATTAAGTGTTATTTTAATGGTCTAAAAACCTGTTATATTGGGCAACTCATTTTACAAATGTTAAATCTCACATGACCAAAATATTTGAACAAGAGCATTCTGACAGCTGCAGAAAGGGAATGCCATCATAACTGCTATTCAAGTAAAAAACCAGTAACTTTAACAAACAAAACAGTCACAGAATTATTAAATAATGATCCACCAGCTGTAAACTGTGTTCCATTTACGAACACATTAAGAAGCATATCACTAGAGACTGGAAACCTGTCCTTAAACTGACATACAAATATTTCTTGCAATGTACTATAGAAATATTGGCATGGTAATAAAATTGCACAAAGTACATAGTATGTTGCACTGACAAAGTAGCATTATGTCTACCGCAGCATACATATATATAGCTTGTTATGGAACAATGTCTTGTATGTGACAGAGGAGCTATGGGCAGGGATGGGTGTGGAAGACAAATAAGACTTGTCCTGCTTATTAAATTAGAACAAAACAATTCTGTCTGCTTGACTCACTCAGCAAACTGACAACTTCACAAAAAGAGAATGTCTCTACTAACAAAATATAATTCAAACATGACAGATAAAACTAACTGCTGCAAACTAAAAAATCAGACATATTCAAAAGTTTCATTTTATAACCACAGGCTTTCCAGTTAATATGTAATGTAGAGTATGGAGCAGTTCCTGCATGCTGTCCTGATTTCTGGGCAAACAGAACTTCAGCATGTAAATGTATGTTTGTATCACAACACCTTATAAGGCAAAGGTGCACCATCCTACTGGCACATTCCTGTAGACCCAGTGACCCAGATGACTCACATGGAGTGGGCAGGTGCAAAAAACAAGTACGGTTCTCCTCCTCTACAGCCAGCCAATTAGGCAGAAGGGGGCTAGTAGCACACTTACACATTTAGACCATAAATAACGTGGCAGTTGCCAATAACAGGTTTGTTTTCCGCCTACAGGGATATACAACATCTAGTGGGAGGAAGAACACTGCCAGCCACTGTGGACACCGACCGATAGCCACACTCACCAAGAGGCCTCCAGCATGCCATTCGTAAGAGAATATTTGATGAACCATAATGTACAATACTTGCATCATAACAAACTAATAAAACAAATAATAAATTGTGTGAGAACGGATATGTTTATTGAACACACCAGTGAATACTTCACATACTGTAGGTCAAATATGTGGAGGTATGGAATGAGCTGTGCTAAGTTCTTAACTCGTTCAGGAGGCTTAACATTCGTGATGAATTATGATGGACATGGCCTTATGCCATAACTGACATGAAGCCAAGTTGGCTTTCAGTACACACAAGAAGCCCATTCCAAAATACCACACAGACACGCCACACAGTTAAACGAACCAAACTGCTTATAACGTACTGACTCACTACATCTTCATCATGAGGACAAAGTGAGTAGGAGGGAGAGGAATGGGCATAGACTAAACAGGCAGAGTTGGCAGCTGACTCAACTGGCTGTACCATAGCCTGCCAGAATGCCCAAAATAAGCAACACTGTTTACAGTAGGCACATTTTAAATAAACCAAGGTATGAATCAGTCTTTTTCATAATAAGAGTCTGTTCAGAAATCCCTTACATAACATTACTTGGTACAGTCATTACACTAGCTGAACACGAGGCCTCCATTCTTCTGGGAGATAATGCTGCAGCACACAGTAATCATATTCTGATGTTTGGAAGGAACATGCTGTGGTCATATTCAAGGGTCAATAGGTCATTCTTTTGGGACCCAACAGCCCATGAAAATGAATGTAGCAGGTTTCGTTGAGAATTTTGGATCCAATTACCCTTTGGCACAGTGTCATATACCAGAAAAACAGAATTTTCAGCTGCACCATTGTGAAAACCTGAACATTTGGTTCCATTTGCTGCCATATGGTACACATCCACCCTGACCTTGCAATACACCAAATTTAAGTCTGACAAGACACAAATTTGTACATTTTTACTCAGAACTTCTTCACAATTAACACCGGACCTATTACAGAATGGACAAGGTTCAGTTGTTCAGAAATGTGGTTTAATTTGAGATATCATAAATTGGTACATAACACAGTGAAATGAAGAGTGCAAGATTTGACTTTCTCACAGCAGTGTTGCTGAAGATTCAAGTCTCCTGGGATGTGATGCTGTGTTGCTGGGTTAGTGAGTAATTTGCTGTGTTGCTGGGTGCAAAGTAATTTGCTGTGTTGCCGGGTGAGTAATTTGCTGCTTGCCCAGTCACACAGTGTCACATCTCACAAGACTTGAATCATCATGAAATGAAGATTATGACATTGGAAAGGAATGTTCCCTCTGTTTGCATACTTTCACACACAGCAGGAAGATATCAGCAATGTGCAAGTGGATGACACCAGCAATTGTTTGCAATACTTCAATTTGGTTTCAACTCATCCCCTAGACAGGAGACTGAAGAAAACTGAACACTGAGGGGCTTCATGGTACACCTCATCACAGGTTATTAGGGTGGTTATATGGAGGAGGAACAGATGGGCAGGCCCTGTGGTACGTAGGCAACTGCCTGAGAAACTGCTAATTTCTGAGAGATGCTGCCTGAAGTTTGTCAGTTTGCTGGTCCACTACAATGTATGGTACAAATAATTAACGATCAAAAGACACCTCAGGTTTAAGTTGCTGCTCACTGGGTTACAGATATTAGGTGAGGTACACTCCTCTTTCATGGTAAATCATCTCTGCCACATAATGTTTTATTTCAGCACAGAATGTCAATGGACACTTCGTCTCCAGCCTTTCATCCTCATTAAACCTTGGATATCAGATGGGGAAAAGTATTTTATATGTTATGTGTGAATGTCGTGCATTAAAACTTTGAAATACAGCTCTGATAATTTCTGTACTGAAATCAATTGTTTTGATGCATTCATTAATTTGTATGACTGCAATAAGCAGTTTTAATTTCATACCTTCACTGCACACTTCAGATGCAGGTTACAAAAAAGCTATCCAGGTATGGACAAAACAATTACAAATACAAATAACAGATGCAAGACTTTATTCAAATGCCAGATAGAGAGAGTGGGGATTGGGGGAAGTACAGTCTTATCATTATGCTTCAGAATTCTGCTACATTTATGGCAAGTTTTGGACTGCACAAAATTCTTCCCTTCTACTACAGTGCTGGTAATATTATCACCTTCATGCCTTGTATTCTGGAGGAAGAACACTTCCTCATACAGCAAGTTACACCTAAGCAGTACTGACATTGACAGTCCAGTCTTCTGTGATGTGACACTGCATCACTGAGTGAGCATTTCCTGACATTTTGTAGGAACGCAGGGCTTCCATCTTTCTCCTTCAAAACATTCAGGAAGCGCTCACCCAACAACAAAGCATCACATCCCAGATGGTTTCAATCTTCAGCCAAACCGTTGTGAGAACCTCAAATCTCACAATCAAGCCATCCACTGTTACAATAATGACACCAGAGATGTGCTTGCAAAAGAAATCTGAAGGAGAGAATGAAAAATATTCTATGCTTGTCTACCAAAGTCTCACAAACATATGTTCTTCCACTTCAAAGGATATAATTTGGAATTTATCTGTTATTTCATTGTCTGTAACGTCATTTTAAAAAGAATGCCATTCACATACACACCAATTAATTATTCCTCTTAAATGCCCAAACCTCCTACTGGAAACTTTTACAGAATGATATGTCATTTACATCCTTTCTTTTTGCAACATAGAGGGAAGCCTTACTTATTTATTTCAAGACCCCATAACATATCTATACCGATTTTGTGCCTACCCTAGTCTGTTTCATAAAGTGCTGATTGTGTTTCAGTGAGGTAAAATTACATTACCAAGTCATATAAGAGATTAAAAAAAGAACCAGTTTCATTTAATATGGAGTTAAGTAAAGTTCCTTCTGCTTAAAGCATATATTTTACTCGTGCATGTTGTAAATGTGGTCGACATCAGCCTGTCATGTGCTAATGTAAAAGTATTTATGCAGATTTACATAACTGCATGTAGATGTAATTTGCCAGCTGTGATTGAAACTGATGTGTTCTCAGTCCGGTGCCTGACCAAAATGCAAGAATAATAAACTTATCTGAACTTGATATATACAAGGTTTAACAACTGTTTAATTTAAGTTAAATACATTCCAGGATTGTAAAGGTAAAGTTGTCCCTGTGATAAATTGAGCACTATGCCATGAAGACATAAGAGGAAGTGGAGATGTAGGTCCATACATTCTTAAACTCAACATTAGATGAAGATGGTCACTTTCATACCCCCATCCTCTTTACTCCCCCCCCAGAAAAAAGCCACCAGTACCCACTGAATAGAAATGTGGTTCACTAAAATACTGACTGCAAAAAAAATGAAAACCAACTCATCTGTGGTAACTTCAAAATATCCCTGCCTATAAGATTAAATGAGCTGAAAATGTTCCCAAGATTTTGTGCAAGATAAATGTGACTGGAGATGTGACAGAAATGTGACTAGAGATGTGACAGAAATGTGACTAGAGATGTGACAGAAATGTCATACACAGGAAATTAATCTCAGCTGGAATCCTTCAGATGAATTTAGGGACTTCAGTGCTTGCCAATTTATTTACATCAATTATTAAGAGCTGTCAATGTTTATCAAAATATAAAGTTGCCTGTTGTTTTGTAGGGCTGTACACTTAGTGTCTCATATTAACGGATGAACAAGGCTGAAGGTGTTCAAGAACAGGGTGCTGAGGACGGTATCTGGGACTAAGAGGGAGAAATTAACAAGGGGGTCAAGAAAACTGCATAATGGTGAGCTTCACAGTGTGTATTCACCAAAAATTATTCAGGTGATCAAATCACAAAGGCTATGACAGAAGGGACATGTACCATGTATGGAGAAGAGAAATGCTTACAAGGTTTTTGTGGGGAAGCCTGGAACAGAGATGCCACTTGGCAAATCTAAATGAAGATGGGAACATGACATTAAAATTGATTAATACTGAAGTCGGAACATATACTATTAAGACACACGACAATAGGCATAGGCATAAACCTGCTATAGCCCTCTTTATGATGACAGTTACAGTCCCAATAACAACACAATTTTAATTTCTAAAGCCTGCAAATCAACGTAATTGCAGTTTTCATTTGATAGCCTTACAATTACAGGAGTCAATAAATACATAAAAAAATTTGTAATTCCATACTTTGACATAAATTTAAAACCAGCTTAAGCCCAAGTGAATCTTCTTCTTGTTGTTTTCAGCACCAGTTTCTGCCCGTTATTAGGATATTATTTCCTTTCCTACCCACCTACAGTAATGTCACCTGTGGCACAAAAAAACCCAAACTAGTAAATCAGGTGCCATCAATACAATCTTAAGCAAGGAAGCCAGCAATTACATTACAAGTCCAGACTACAGAAGTGGAAGGATGTTTCAGTGCTAGAAAATCTGGCTCTTAGAAGGACTGGTCATTAAATAAAACCGTTTGTAAAATAAGATACAAGGATCAACTGCCGCAAAATCTGGGTGTTTTCTGCACAATATGACAAATATTAATGTGTATGGATTGAGTGATCAATTGCTGGACTGGTTGTGAAACTGACTAGTTGATAAAGTGACAGCTCAACTGCTTGCACTGACCCCAAGAACTACAATCGTCTGAGGTGGAAACAACAAAAGTTATTTTTAATTTTACAGTATGCGTTTGGTGAAATACTTAGAATGGAGGTCACACATGATGTTTTGTGTTGGTGTAATGAAGTGCAATACAGAAACTAAATAAGAAAATCCCCATGATGCATTGTACCGTTCACATTTTTATGTTTCTAAACTGTCGAACGATGGAATCTCACACTCCCAATAGTGTAGGCAGGCCATAAGCAATTCCCATTGTGAATACTATCAACACACATGTCAAATGCTGTGACAGTAACTGAATTAGGCCACGACCAATTCCTTTCCAATCCATTTCAATTGATCAATCATTTGACAGCACACAGTCTTTAACACAGGCAGGTCCCTCTCCAAAACATGAATTTTATTTAGAATTAAAATCCGCTAAACATTAAAGTTTTCCCATGTGAGTTGTTATATTTTACGAAAACTTTCATCCCCCTTGCATGTTCTGTAAATCATTCAAACTTCCATCTTCACACCTCTGACAACAGACATACTGTAAGATGGTGGCTGGTTTATTGCCAGACAAAACTGTCAGAATCTCCAGTTTAATACCTCTGGGGGAATGTGAAGAAACTATCAGTCTCAGTCTTGCACTTCTACAATGTACACGAAATGTATTCCTGAATATTACTCTGCTTCCCAGGAGTAACCTTAATATGAAACAGTGAAACACAATCAGTTCCTGAAACTGACACATTATTAAACAGAGCGAAATGAAACATCTATCTCAAGCTACTCATATCATATTTCAGTTCAGGAATAACAGAAAGTAAACTAGACTGGCAAATAAAAATCAGACATCCCACTACATTCGGCCAATAATTTACTTCATTTATTTTCAATCTAACACCATATTAAAATTATTCTGCCCCTGCTGATGCCATGGTGTCTTATGAGGTACCAAAATTCTGTACCAAGATATTAAAAATAAGCAGCATAGAAGATATGTTGCTACATTTATTTCCTGCAAGGGATTTCAACTGGGCAGGAGGCAGGAAGGCAGGAGGTGGCAGGCTCTCCTCTCACACACAGCTCACTCCAAATTTAGCTGCAGGTAACGCAACACTAAGCAAGGCAAGAGGCTGATATAAATAACTTGCTGGTACCCTTGAAGCCTGTGACATCACAGTGTGCACACGAAACCATCCAGCAAGAAATACAGTCCAGTAAAAAGAAGACAGTTGGGTACATGAAAATACAGAGGCCTTATTTTATCTGACAACGAGCGTTTGTTACTTTCCACTGCTAATCTGCCGCTCATGTGAGCTGTGTGGGCTACAGTAACACAACTAACAAGCCACAGAAAGTGACAACTGACAAGTTTCAGATAATACAATGACCTTGTATTACAATATATCCTGCAGGCTGAATTATGATGACTGCAGCATGTTCAGAGAATTTGCTTTTATATATTGTCTGTAGGAAACATTCTGTAAGGGCAAGGAAATATAATCTTGGTGTCTCTTCAGCTATTCTGAGAAACCCAAACGAAAGGTTTTTAAAATCTCAATATTATAGGATATGCTTTTGATTTGAAATTTGTATCAAGATTTCACATAATTGCTATATTTTATTGCAGCCTTTAGTAGTTTACACATAAACATAATGATAGTAACAGATAATGTTAGAGAAACACAGTTTACAGCTGGGGAGGCATTACAGTTCTGCCACGAATGTAAAGTTACAGCAACACAACAATAAAAGTCACCAATCAAACAACCAGATATGTCACCAGCTGCAGTCATGGATAACTTCTCAGTCTATGACTAACACTGTATAATGTTTCTAACCCCCCTCAAGTGGAAAGCAATGACTAAATACAGCTGTTCCCAGAATTCCACTACACCATAATCTGACACAGATCTAAAGTACTTATTCTTTAGTCACAATTAATTAATGACTACATTCTGGCACCAATCTTATCAAGTAGATAAACAATCTTATGCAAAACAATATCATCCTATAATTTAATATTATGTAACGACACGAGTCTGAACATATTCAAGGAAAATGGAACTCTGCAGTCATGTGTCAGTGACTAGAATCATCCCATACACTTAGAATTAACAGCTCTGTATAAGAACTGACAATTGTTAATCCACTGCTAACCGAACACAGAAAAAGTTAGCGCACGATGAACAGACGTTCATTCATAAGTAGTTACTTAAAATACGGAATTAATCAAGCCTTCAATGAGATTGGTGTCTAATTTCAAACATTAAAATTGTCACAGATCAGCAATAAATTAACCCCATTATTCTAAATGAAGTGTAATGAAATTTATGGCACTTATACATATGTGTGTGCGTGCGTGTGTTTGTGATTTTGTCTCCACTCACATTTTAACAGACAAGACACCTTTCCTCTCAACAAAGCCCACAAAAGATGTATCATTCACCTACCACATGTTACTTCTGACAGAGAATGTTAAATTCTACTCTCATCTGCTCTCAGCCATCAGAAAGTTCCACCAATTACATTACACTTCACTTAAATAATAACTTGGACCACAAGTCCTTTGTTACTAAGCTTTATGATTGTCCCACATACAGTGGACCCCGCATAACCAACATACATGGGGGCACAGTAATACACGGCACCTAATCTAAAGTTACTGATGTCAGAGAAACAATAAATATGAATTAATAAAAAGTCACATAGGGTGAAAAATCATCACCTATTGCTTACTGTAACAATGATCTTTCAGTTACAAAGGTCATTTGATAGTTTTTGGCTGATGAAGCACCTAGTGGGGCCAGTGAGGTGGCAAATGCAGTGCATTAGTTTTGTTTTGCCCACCAATTCATGACATGACTGCTGTAGAAGGGATTCACCCCTTGCCCTCCCCTGAAAATTTTACTGGCCAAAAATTAACAAATGACCTACACACTACACAATAATAATATTCCAATGCCTATAAAAAAATATAATTTAAGTTATTAAAGTCATTTTAAAGTAACTGTTGTTACCTTGATTCTTTTTAAGACTGTGGGGGTGTTTGTTTAAATTCAATGTGGTTAAGTCATACAGCTGCTTAAGAGAGCATCAGTTAAGGGAGGATCCACTGTATATAGTATCTGTTATAAATATCATTTCTACATCTAACACTAGACCTCATATATTAAATCTTTGCCACCAACACCCCCAGTGGTTAATAGTGATGAAAGGAACCTTTGGTCCCATGATGATCAATAATTCTGTGAATGTTAATACAATGTAACAGGCATGCATTACTCTAATGAATTTATTTTTTCACACACTATATAAGTTCAACTGAATGTATCTTGCTGTAACATGAAACTAGTTCTGTGAGAATAAGAATACTGAGAGATAAATTGTGAGCATTATGAACAATATTATGAGACTGTCTTCAAAATGAAAATAAACTTCAATGCATCACAGAATGGATGTTATTTTCTTTTCACATTACTTTATGGCAGTGTCAAAGGACAATCTGTGTTAACATCCTCCACATTTTTTGCATGACAGATATAGTTTCATGCGCACACCAACAAAAGTGATAACATAAAACTATAACATGAAATGAACAAGCAAAAAACAAACAATTACAACAATAACGTTAAGTCAACAAAACTCTCATTAGTTCTTACTTTTGACGATAAGTTGGGCAGATGTCTCCACCTGGCCAGCTGAGTTGGTGGCCCGACAGGTGAAGGTGCCCGAATCCTCCTCATATGTGGTAGCAATGAGCAGCACAACATTTGCACCCTCATGAATCATCTATGGCAAGAAGACATCACCAGCCATTTATAGCATCACACAATTTTACATGACAAAAAGAGACTGTAGGACTGAGCTGTTTGAGTGTGGGACTGCAATATCCATATCATATGTAGATACAGAAAATGTGCAAATACAAGAAGAAATGCCCATGCTGGATATTCCCAAATCAGAAGATATTATGCAAACGTATCAGTATTATTTTGGAAGACTCAAGTTTTCTGGGATTTGGATGATCTGTCACTGGGTGAGTAGTTCCCTAAATTTTGAAGGATTATAGCATCTTCCTATCTTCTTTGACTGCTTAACCCTGAAGATGAAGGCACTATGATCCTTTGAAACAATAGTAACTAATTATCCACTGCCACAGCATCACGTGGAAGACTTGAATCCACAGCATCACCACTGTGAGAACCTGAAATCTCATAAAGTTCAGTTTCCTCTGTCATCAATACAATTAGTTGACACAGCCAGCAACAACTGCAGTGACACAGACAAAACGGTGGCATAATGTAAGCAAACACACACAAGGGGTAGGCAGGTTTCTGCTATGACTGTACAAAACCTCATGTCCAGCCTTCAGTGCTTACAGACTCCCTTTTCAGACATATCATTATTGCTTCCACTACCAAAAGAGATTGTAAATGGTGCAGTGACATAGTACAGACTTTATCAAGGCATTCTTTAGTTTCAAAATGTCTATGGGGTTTCATGGTACACAGGTAAGTCACACAGAAGTATGACCTTCCTATGCTAGTTTACATGGAACTCATGATATGCAGATATCCTATATCAAATTAGCTTACCTCCTCAGTAAACACAATTTTTACAACACTCACAACCATTCAATAAATTTTTATGGCCATCTCCTGTACCAAATTTTAGCCCAATCAGCCCAAAGATGTAGAAAAAATGGGTGAAATTTTGTCATGCCCTTAAGTAATGCTTTCAGTGCACAAGTTTTCACAAACTCACAACTGCTAAACGGCACTCTATGGATTCTACCATACTGAATGTTTCCAATCAAGAAATATGGAATGTATTTGTAGCAATGTATTTATGCCTAACTGAGTAATTTACCACAAAACTCATGCTTGTTGGACAAATTTTGTAAAAAAAAAAATTATTCCTACATTGCATTGCACAAAAATCTGACAAATGGTTTAGCCACTGATACCAAGTCACAAATGGACAGACAGACCGATGTGGTCTTCACATAATGTGTCCTTTATTTACTTCATAAAGAATGCCTAAAATGATGCAACTCCAGCAGCAGGTGGGGCAGTTAACACAACGTGATACAGTTTTGGTTGTAACCTACTTTAGAACACAGAGCATTCATCAGCACAGTAGCTGTCGCAGACTGTGCTGATGAACGCAAGCTATTCTACATGATAAAGCTGCAGTGCTTGGTGAGACAGTATAAGAGAGACCCATTACAATAAACATCCACACATTAACTTCAACTTCAGTTCAGTCTGTCATTTGTTGAAACAGCTGCATGAAATCAATACCACATCTCTGTCCATCTGTCTACCCACCTGCCTGTCCTGTGTCTACAGTTTGCAAAAAGGAGGTAAAACGTATGACAAAGATTTCCTTTTCGCAAAAGTATTCTGTACACGTTCTGAACATCCATAATATGACAAATCTAGAGTAATCATTATGTACACATGTGACAAAACTTCCATACAAAAAAATAAAATTTTTCCAACTGCATGCCTTTTAAAAATTTAAAAATAAAAGTTTCTAAACATTTTCAAGTTCCAAATTGCTGGGTTAGGTTAGGTTATGTTAGGTTAGGTTAGGTTAGGTTAGGTTAGGTTAGGTTACAGCTGTGGAATATGGATGGAAGAAACTGAGACAAAGATACTCATTTTCAGGAATGCATTCAAGAAAATCTATAATTTTTTTTTAACTGTATATAAGCTCCTCAAATTGTGATGAAAAATGTTGAAAAAATAGAACTCCAAAACCACCCAAAGATGTTTTTCTTTTTGCCCAAAAAAGTTTTTATACAATTATGTTCAACAAAGCCTTCCATGACCCAAGATTTGTGGTGCCGGTACGCAACTCTTAAGCTTCCTTTGTGAACCACATCCTCCTATATAACATGCTTGATAAAGAAGATAACTGAATAAACCTATCACACCTTGTTTCAGCACACAAAATACAAACTTGTGCTAATTTGGACAAAGCTATAGGACACAAATGTACAATTTTTACCATCTATGCAGAACAGAACAAAAGTTTTCCATACATCATGTGAATATCTTTGTGGCTATCAGGAATTAAGCAACAATCATCAAAGCGCACACATTCCATGACATAAACCCACAGCCAAAAACCTTACATTAACAATGATAACAAGATACAAATGCCAATGAAACAAGATTTGAACCCTCCAGGAATGTGAGGTGCAAGGAGTAGAAGGAGAATATCTCATGGGCGAATGAATTTCACAAATAGGCTTTTAAACATGGACACCACTGACTGTCCAAACCTGCAGAACAAAGGCTGTCATGTGTGCAACAGTTGAGAGGCCCTTCAACATCTTTGGCTATCTGCACCTTTACAAATTTAACATAATAATCCACAATCCAGCACATGTTGATGTTCATACATTTTCTAAACATTGTAACGGCCGTTTTGACAAACCAGCCAGAATTTAAACATGTTACAAACCTGCCAGAACATACAGGTTCCCACCATCAGTGTCCTACAACCACACAGATACTTCTGCATGGAAGATGGAAGCAACACAAGTTACGCATGCAAGACGTGAGGTTTTCAAAGTGGTTTTACAGAGGATTCAGGTTTTCTGGAATATGAAGCTAGGTCACTGGGTGAGTGGCTCCTGACGATTCAAAGGTACACAATGCCTTCATCTACAATGGTCAAGCAGTCCTCTTGGACTTGTTCAGTAAGTTCCTTCAAAATTCCAGGCACCAACTATCCAGAGACACACCGTTATATCACAACAAAAAAAATGGAGTAGTCTGACTCTTTTCACCTCCCGCAGCTCAAATCTTGCCATGACATCCTCTTCCCAGAAAACTGCTTCTATTACCATTTTCACTACTGCAATGAAGCTCCCCTGTCAGTTGGCACTGCAGTCTGTCCACTGACCAAACAGAATGTCACCTCCCACACACTATGCACTGCAGTCTGTCCACTGACCAAACAGAATGTCACCTCCCACACACT
>JGI20166J26741_10795559_pt1 | contig 15063 bp, 12 predicted proteins | sample TergutCu122P5_FD_26741 | JGI IMG/M metagenome (IMG submission 26741)
ATACAATATTCTTTCAAGTCGCAAAGTTATAATTTTTTCTTCAATTATTTCGATTTTTTTATTCGGTAGTCTTGGTGAATTTATTCAGTAGTCTTTATATTTGGAATCGTTCGATTCCGAAAAATGTATCGTTCGATCCCGAAAAATGTATCGCTCGATCCCAAATTCGGGATCGACCGATGCAAAAGCATTACAACCGGACTGTACGGGCGCTACAGTCGGACTGTTTAAACGTTGCAGTCGGACTGCACGAACGTTGCAGCCGGACATGCATACAACACTAAGCTGTCTTGAAAGTCTCGGGTCATTGCGGGCGAACTGAATTTTTAACATTTCAATCTGAAAAAAACCCCCAAATGGGGGTATTTTATTAAAAAATTTTGTTATATTTTTGCAGCGTCAAACGAATGGTTCGTTTGCATAACAAAATAAAATATTTATTCGATGAAAACGAAAGCAACTATTCAGCTTATTCTGTTTTTGACGCTCTGCCTGCCGCCTATCACGGCAAGCGGACAGACCTACGATTATTCCATCGCCAACGGCGGAGCTATCGCCAATTACAATTGGACGCCCGGAGGCGGTACAATTAACCTCTACAATGGCGATGTGATGACCCTTCTTTCGGACATCAGCCCGGCAATGCCTGTGACAATCAGCATCAGCGCCGGCGCTAATGTAACTGTCAATGGAAATGTAAACGGCACGATGATCAGCAATCTCAGCATCACTGAAACCGCGGGTGAAACTGCACTGCACACCGTCAGCATCAACAATTTGAAATTTGCCGCTGCCGCAGGGCAGGTCGCTTACCAGCAATATAAAGGCGTTCTCATTCTCTCAGGAATCAATGAAATGGATGCCGGCAGTGGAAAAACGGCTATTAATAGCAGCGCTTTAACGATTGGCGGCGACGGCGCTTACTTAACAGTAAAGGGAAACGGGGATGATGCAATTCAGGCAGCCACCAGTATAAGCATTCAGGGAACGGCAAATGTGATTGCTACCGGAGGAACCGCCGCCGGCAACAGAGCTATCACTGTGAATAGAAGCATCGATATAGCTGCCGGAGCAAGCCTCTCAGTAAATGGAACAAACAGCTACGGCATTTATTTTTCAGGAACTTATCCTTCCATAACGAATAACGGAACACTCGATGTTGTTGGCGGTGCAGGCACAGAGGCAATCAACGCTGTTAACATTACTATGAGCGCCGGAGCTGTCACCACGCTGACAAATTATTCCACCGCAGTCGAACAGCACAACTTTTCCATGTCTGCCGCCGGCAGTCAGTGGTGGCTCGCGGGTGGCGCAAAGAGCGGGTCCAGCGCTACCTTCAGCCCTGCGACTATTACCATCGATGCAGGCAGCACGGGGACTATCAGGCTGGGAGCGCCCGACTATTCCATTAACCGAAGCGGAACCATTACGGATTATATCTGGGCTTCCTCCGGCGGTACAATTAATCTTGCCGATGGAGACGTGATGACCATTCTGCCGGGCGCAACCCAGCCGACTGACGCAACGACAATTGCCATCGCCGCCGACGCCAATGTGACCATCAATGGAAACGGCACAATGATTAACAATCTCAACATTGAAGAATCGATGGCTGATGCAAATACGCACAACGTCAATATCAATGAACTGCAAATTACTGCGCTTACAAAAAGGTATGCTTACTTCCACAGCAAAGGTATTATTAGCCTTGCCGGTTATAATAGATTTGTTGGCAACAACGTCGGCAGTAATGCGCTTGACACGCGATTGGGTTATGCTTCAATCGTAACCTCTTCAAGCGGTGGCTACCTGAGATTGGAATGCAATGGACTTGAAGCTGTTTTTGGAGATCTTGATGTCAGAGGAACTGCTGCCGTAGAAGTATATTCCGGAACTGCTGCAGGCATGTCTTCAGAAAATATCAGCATTGCCGCCGGCGCAAGCTTAACAGTGTCGGGAGCCGCCGCTGGTTATGCAATTGCTAATTCCGGAAATATTACCGTCAAAAATTATGGTAAATTCACCATTTCTGGCGGAACCAATAAGGTATTTTTTTCCTCTGGCGGAACTGTGAATGTCCAGATGGACGCCGGCGCTGTCACCAATCTGACCAACAGTTCCACCACCGCCGAAACGTACAACTTTACTATGCTACCCATTCTATCTTCCGGCAGATACCGGTGGTCGATAAACAACGCAACTACCGCCGGCAAACTGGCGGATGCTGCCATACCCGTCACTGTTGAGCCGAGCCATTCAAGCGTTATTAAACTGTTCAACCAACTGATCACCATAGCGCAGGGCGATGCCGTAGCTCTGATTGAAAACAAAATAAATGATACGGCTATGCTTTCCTTGCCGGGTGATACCGTCATCGTGGATGGCAGAAAAACCGGCGCAAACGCCACGATGTTTCTTGACATCCCTGCTGACATAACCGTTGTGTGGGGCGCAACTTATGCGGCGGATCCGGCTTTCGCCGGCGATTTGATTTCCTTGAACGGCGCCGGCAATTTTGTGGTGGACTGGCGCTCTTTCCACTTAACCGGCAATGCAGAAATCAGCGCCGCAGGCGGCTATGCCGTTAATAGCGGAGGTCAAGCCGTCAGCATCGGCTTCGGCAGGTTGTTCGGCTATGGCGCCTCCACTGCCAATGTAATCAATGTGACGCCAACCATTACCGAGCCGGGAGCGGTTATCGCATGGAACAAAGCGGCGGGAAACACCACCTACACCGCCGGAACCAATACCGATATTTCCATTTATCCTGCATCCTACCGCACGGAGTGGACAGAAGGCGGCTACATCGGCTATATAAGCGAAAATTACTCATCGAATTATGAGGTACCCGGCGTCACCGTTACTTTACAACCTGCGCCAAATGCCGGCATCGACTACGCAACGGAAAGCCTCACAAATCTTGAGCCGGGCGAGTTTTATGACATCAGCAGCGGCATCAGCAGCACCAGTACTATGGCGACTGCGAACGGAACCTGTGCTATCCCCGATTATGCATTCGGCAAAACAATTTCCGTTTCAAAACGGGCATTCGAAAATCAGGCAATCGCGATAAGCGCAGAGCAAACGCTGGCAATTCCGGCAAGACCTGCTGCGCCAACCACTGTGGGCAGTACGGATGAGACGGTTATCGGAGCAAATGACGGCTCCATCACCGGCGTCAATGCCAACATGGAATACCTGCTGCAAGGCGTGGAGATGCCTTGGACGGACTGCACAAACACAGGAGTCGTAACCGGATTAGCACCGGGGACCTACGAGGTGCGCTGGAAAGCAAATGTCACGGCTTTTGCGAGCGAAAGCGCCACAGTGGTTGTAGCGGCTTCTACAACGGCGGCGGTTTGCGAGATTACGACGGGCGGCGTTACCAAGCTGTATGCGACCCTCGATGAGGCGCTGGCGGATATCTCCACCGGCACGCCCGCCACCATCAGGCTGTTGGACAATATCTCCGTCAATAACGGAATAAGTTTGGGCTTCAGAACCGTTACCTTTGATTTGAATGGCAAAAATCTGGATATATCAAACGCTTCGGGCAACGGCTTGTCTCTGTACGACTGCAACATCGACTATACCGGAGCCGGTAGCTTCACGGTTTCGTCCGCAGGCGGCGGTTTTGCGCTTTCAATCAGCGGCGGCGGTTCATGTATGCTGACCGGCGCTAAAGCGAATCCGGGAGGCGGCAATGCCATTTATGCCGGCAGTGGAGCAGTGGTTACCGTCAATGGCGACGTCGCATCGAGCGGCAGCGACAATACCAATGCAATTAGCGCGAACGACAGTGGAACAAAAATAACCGTCACCGGCAATGTGACGATAACCGGCGCCGGTTGCATCGCCATTAACGTCTCCGGCGGAGCAGTAGTTGCAGTCGCAGGCAGTATCACTGCAAGCGGAACCGGCTCGTATGGCGCCTCTTTGAATGGCGCCGGCAGCATGCTGACGGTGGATGGCGCTGTTACTGCAAGAACCTTCCTCCAACTGAACGGCGCTGATTACGATGCTGCGAAAGGCGTAGCAGACGCGACAAAGTCGGGCTATCTGAAATACAGCGACGGCGTCAGCACAGCATGGGTGAAAGGCATTATCACAGGCAGCGACAATCCGCAGGCAACGGGATTACAGGCATGGATAAAGGACGGAACCCTCTACGTGAGCGGATTAACCGTGGGCAAAACATGGAGCGTCTATAATGTTGCGGGCGAATTGCTCTATCAGGGCATTGCCGCCGCCAACGATGTAGAGACGTTGCATGCAACGTCTCTACCGAACGGCATTTACATCGTTCAATCGGAAAACCGTTCGGTGAAAGCGACAGCGCATTGAAAAACATCAGGGGAGGCTGACTCAATAGAACGCAAATGACGCAAATACCACAAATTATCGCAAATGAATATGTCAACAAAGAATTGTAATGTGTTGATTTTTAATAAATAAAGATTTGCGATAATTTGTGGTATTTGCGTTGTTTGCGTTCTAAATTACTTTTGCATTTAAAACCTTTTACCATGCAGAGGGCAATGTCGTTGAGAATAGGAGACCAATCCCTTTGAGAAGCATTAGCAACTGCTTTTCTCCACGCTTGATGGGGGATTAATTTTTTTTGTTACCTTTGCAAACATAATGTTGAACATCTAAGTAATATTATAAAATAAAATGAACATTAAAACAGTTTTGGATAATTTAATTTTATCTATAAGAGCTTCAGATCCTTATAAAATTATCCTTTTTGGTTCTCATGCAAATGGAAATGCGAACGAAAACAGCGATATAGACCTCATGGTAATATTGGATAATCATCATGTTTCAAAAACCTATGAAGAAAGATTAAATAAAAAGCTATTTATTAGAAATTTAGTTCTTGAGGTTAATCGTAAAATACCACTTGACATTTTGGTTTATTCAAAAGAAGAATATAATTTGATAAAGCAATATGGGAATTATTTGATTGATGAAATTGAAAAAACAGGAAAAGTCATATATGAAAAGGCAAGTTGAAGATTGGATGCTATTGGCGGATAAAGACTTGTGTGTTGCAGAAATTATCCTTAATCATGAATATCCTTTAACAAATATCGTGGCGTTTCATTGCCAGCAGACTATTGAAAAATATATGAAAGCTTTTTTAATTGAAAAAGATATTCCAATTATAAAAACTCATGATTTAATCAGATTAAACGCTATGATTAAAGAAATTATTGACTTGGGTATTGATGAGGAAAAACTGATACTAATCAATGAAGCATACATCGAATCGAGATACCCTGGTGAATTTGGCTTAATGCCTGATGGTATTCCTTCAAAGGAACAAGCAAAAGAATTTATAACGTATTCAAAAGAAATTAAGGCAATAATAATTAAAGAGATAATCTAAATTCTTACTTTTGTTGCCCAAATAAACGAAAAATCATCATGGAGCAGTCATTATCAATTTATAATACGCTTACGCGGAAGAAAGAAATTTTTGAACCCCTGCATTCGCCGCATGTCGGAATGTATGTCTGCGGACCAACGGTTTACGGCGACCCGCATCTGGGACATGCCCGCCCTGCAATCACTTTCGACATTCTTTTTCGATACCTCAATCATCTTGGATATAAAGTGCGTTATGTAAGAAATATAACCGATGTGGGTCATTTGGTGAACGACTCCGACACGGGCGAGGACAAGATTGAAAAAAAAGCAAGACTGGAAAATCTGGAGCCAATGGAAATCGTCCAGTATTATATGAATCGATACCGCAAAGCGATGGAAGCCTTGAATGTGCTGCCTCCGAGCATCGAACCGCAGGCAAGCGGACACATCATCGAACAGATTGAATTGACGCAAGATATTCTCGACAAAGGATTAGCATACCAAAGCGAAGGATCGGTCTATTTCGATGTAGAAAAATACAATACACAATACCAATACGGCGTTCTGTCGGGAAGAAATATTGAAGACATGCTGAATACAAGCCGCGAATTGGAGGGACAGGAAGAAAAACGCAACAGCATTGATTTCGCTTTGTGGAAAAAAGCGTCTCCGGAACACATCATGCGGTGGCGTTCGCCCTGGAGCGACGGTTTTCCGGGCTGGCATCTCGAATGTACGGCTATGGGGAAAAAATACTTGGGCGAGACATTTGATATTCACGGAGGGGGAATGGATTTGATTTTCCCGCATCACGAATGCGAAATTGCACAAAGCGTGGCTTCAACCGGACATGAGGCTGTACGCTACTGGATGCACAACAATATGGTGACCATTAACGGTCAGAAGATGGGAAAATCGCTGGGCAATTTTATCAATCTGGAAGCGTTTTTCTCCGGAACTCACCGGTTGCTGACCCAATCGTACTCTCCGATGACGATTCGCTTTTTCATCCTTCAGGCGCATTACCGCAGTACAGTCGATTTCAGCAACGAAGCTTTGCAGGCTTCGGAAAAAGGGCTTGCCCGCCTGATGGAAGCCTGTAAAAATATCAGCCGCCTTGTTGCCTGTCAGAGTCAAGTCCGCAATGACAATATCTCAGTTCTTTTCCGGAAAAGCTACGAGGCGATGAACGACGATTTGAATACGCCGTTGGTTATCTCGTATCTTTTTGAGGCTTCCCGTATTATCAACTCTGCAATTGACGGGCATACCGCGCTTGCATCCGAAGATATTGAAGATTTGAAACAATTCTTCGATTTGTTTTTATTCGATTTGCTGGGCATCCGCAATGAATTGAAAGACAGCAATGCCTCTTATGAATCTTTCTCGAAAGCCGTCGATTTGTTATTGCAAATCAGAATGCAAGCCAAGCAAAACAAAGACTGGGCAACCTCTGATAAAATTCGCAATGAACTGACTGCCATTGGATTTGAAGTAAAAGATACGAAAGACGGCTTCGAGTGGCGCCTGAAATCAAGCTAAACAGTACATGCCGCCGGGTTTGCACCGCAACATCCCGTTCATTTCCAATTCAAACAGGAGTACCGACAGTTGGCTGACCGGCAAATCAAGTTCTATTGCTAAAAGATTCAGTTGCATACTGCCGGCTTTAGAAAGAATTGCCATGACCCTTTGTTCTTCGGGGTTCAATTCAGGAAAAAGCGCCCGTTGAATGGCTTGCGGTCGTACCGGTTCGGGAGGGTCGTTCCAGTTCATTTCTCTGAAAATATCGTCTGCGGAAGTAACCAAAGCTGCTTTTTTACTTTTAATCAAACTATTGCAGCCTTCGGAATATTTATCGCTGATTTTACCCGGAAAAGCAAAAATGTCGCGATTGTATGAATCGGCAATATTAGCCGTGATTAAAGCGCCTCCTTTCTGAGCGGATTCAACGACAACGGTGCAATCAGACAAGCCTGCGACAATGCGGTTTCGCTTTACAAAATTCTGCCGGTCGGGATTGGTTTCACTGATGAAATCGGTCAATAATCCTCCTTTATTTATCATTTCCACAGCCGCTGCCCTGTGTGCCAACGGATAAATACGGTCTAAACCATGCGCTAAAATTCCTATGGTAGCTAAATCTTCCCTCAAAGCCGCACGATGAGCCGCAATATCAATTCCGTAAGCCAATCCGCTAACAATAAGGCTCTCCGGAAACATCTCCCTGACATCGTGAATCAGCCGGTCGGTTATTTCCTTTCCATAACCCGTTGCATTGCGGGTTCCGACAATGCTGATAATTTTCTCTGCATTCAAATCGGCATTACCCCGAAAATAGAGCATTACTGGCGCATCAACGCAATCTTTCAAGCGGTTTGGATAAGCCGAATCAGTGATAAACAGAGGTGTAATGTGCGCTTTTTCAATAAAATGAATTTCTTTTTCCGCTCTTCTCAAAACTTCCGGACGATGGATTTCTTCGATTATCCGCCGCGACAATCCGTATTTTCTTTCGAGAACAGGTTTTTTCTCAGTAAACAGCAGAGCGGCATCGCCCAGATTTTCGATGATTTGCTTGGCGGTAATATTGCCAATTCCTTTGATAAGCGTAATGCCTATCCTGTAAATAAGGTCTTGATTAAACATACAGGTTAAATGTATTTTACTCCAAATATTCTTTCATTTTTTCATCAAATATATCGCCTCTGGAAGGTTTTCCATTAAGCAAAATGGCTACTTCAATGGTTCCGCTGCAACACAGCGCTCTGTCGCTCTTCCGATAAATCGTTTGATTGAAAAACATTTTAGCGCCCTTTCTTTCAACGGTCAGTTGGGAAATGAACACATCGCCTCCGGTAAGAGACGTTTTGTAAAGAAGATTCGCTCTGACAACAACCGGATCTATCCGCAGCAAATGCGATTCTTTGAACGTTAATCCCAGACTGAACATAAATTCGTGCCGGGTATTTTCCATATAATGCAAATAGTTCGCGTGGTTCACAATCCCCTGCGAATCGCATTCGTAATCGCGAACCTTCATTTCTATTTCAAAAGTTTTTTTCATGGATGCAAAGATACAACTTTCTTCCATATCTGGAAAAGTATGCCTGTAAAAATGACAATTTGAAATATGCCAAACAATAAGCCTTTTGTTTTTGCGTTTTTTTATAATATAAATAAAGCGTCTATGAACAAAAAGGCATTTATAGTCCTTTTATTCTGTCTGTTGGGAAGCGGTCTTTTTGCCCAGAAGCAAAAGGTGAAAAATCAACCCTACGGCGACTATAAATTATATCATTTTGGAATTACGGTTGGTATGAATTTCCAGGATTTGCTGTTGACGAATACCGGACTGACCACCGATGCCGGAGAAACATGGTACGCTACTATTCCCAATTATTCACCCGGATTTACCGTTGGACTGATTGCCGACCTGTATCTGAACCCCTATATGAATCTGCGTTTTACGCCATCGCTTTCTTTCGGCGAGAAATCTTTTGAATTTGTCGAGCAGAAGTCCGACGCGCGTTTCACAACTATTTTGCGTTCCAATTATCTGATGTCTCCGCTTGATCTGAAAATCCGCTCGATGCGCTTGAACAATTATCGCCCCTATCTGATTACAGGCGTTTATGCGGCAATGGATTTGGGATTGAAAAAAGACGAGCCGCTGCTTTTAAAACCAATGAATTATGGGATTACAATAGGATTGGGATGCGATTTTTATCTGCCTATAGTTAAAATAGCGCCCGAAATTCGTTTTTGTTTTGGATTGAACAATGTACTGGAGAAAAAACGCACCGATTTAACCGATTTCAGCTTAATCAAATATTCAGATGCCCTTGCAAAAGGGATTTCCCGAATGATTATTTTTACGTTCAACTTTGAATAAAGAACTGTATATAAAACAGCAGGACATAAACAGCAAGGAGAAAACTGTCGAAACGGTCTAAAAAGCCGCCATGTCCGGGCAATGAATCTCCCGAATCTTTGACTTCCAGCGTCCGTTTTATCAACGATTCAAACAAATCGCCATAAACGCCTGCAACAGCAACTGCTGCCGACAAGACAATCCAATGATACCACGCAATTTGTTGATTAAAATGAGCAAGAATAAGCGCCGCTGCAATTGCAAAGATTAACCCTCCGAAAGCGCCTTCCCATGATTTTTTTGGGGAAATTCGTTCCAAAAGTCGATGTTTTCCAAATTGGACGCCAATCAAATAAGCGCCCGTATCATTCGCCCAAAGAAATATAAATAAAACGATTATCCAATTCCAATGGTAAATCGGAATGTTTGCCGTCATATTGGGAAAAGCCAGCAGATTCAAAAGGGAAAATGGTAAAGCCAGATAACATTGTCCGAAAAAAATAAAGGATAGACGCACAATGGGTTGTTTTTCTTTAGCATACAATTCATAAATGAATGCTCCCAAAATAAAAAGGAAATACAAAGAAAAAATCGAATGCCCGACAATACCCGATGTGTGAAGAAAAAAGGAAAGAAACAGCGCCGCGCCGCCGCCGGCATATATATAAGGATTTATATTCATTCCTTTATGGATATTTATCAAGCGATAAAACTCCCATAAACAAAGAAAGGTGGTTAGCGTAAACAAGGCAAAAAACGTATAGCGGGAACATATTACGCTCAAGGTGATTATTGCAATATACACAATTCCTGTCAATGAACGTATCAGTTGATTTTTCATGAGTTGCTTGCCGCTTATTTTGAGTTGGGTTCGGGCAGTTTTTCTTCCTGCGAAATTTGTTCTGTATTGGTCAGTTCCTGTTGAGCCAATATTTCCTGCGAACGCGAAAGCCATTTTCTTTTACCGAATATTCTTTCCAAATCGTCGGCATAAATGACTTCTTTTTCCAGCAGTACGTCGGTTAGCGATTGATGCTGGACGTGATATTCCGACAATATGGCTTTTGCGCGATTATACTGTTCTTCAATGATTCGTTTCACTTCTTCATCAATCAGATTGGCGGTATCATCGCTGTAGGGTTTGGTAAATCCCCAATCCTGCCCGGAGGAATCGTAATAATTCAAATTTGCCAAACGTCCGCTCATTCCGTAATAAACCACCATGGCGTAAGCCTGTTTGGTAATTCGTTCCAAATCGTTAGCGGCTCCGGTGGAAATTCTTCCCAAGACCAAATCTTCGGCAGCGCGTCCGCCCAGTGTTGCGCACATTTCATCCTGCATCTGTTGATAAGTCGTAATCTGACGTTCTTCGGGCATATACCATGCAGCGCCCAAGGCTTTTCCGCGAGGAACGATGGTAACTTTCACCAATGGGTCGGCATGTTCCAGCATCCAGCTCAACGTAGCATGTCCGGCTTCGTGAACGGCGATAGTGCGGCGTTCTTCCAGCGTCGTCACTTTCGATTTTTTTTCCAAGCCGCCCACAATCCGGTCAACGGCATTCATAAAATCTTCTTTCTGAACAGTTCCTTTGCCATTGCGGGCTGCAATTAACGCCGCTTCATTACAGACATTGGCAATATCGGCGCCAGAAAATCCGGGGGTTTGACGGGCTAAAAATTCCGTATCGACCGAACTGTCTAATTTGATATTTCGTAAATGAACAAGAAATATTTCTTTTCTTTCGCTCAGTTCAGGTAAATCCACGTTGATTTGCCGGTCGAATCGTCCGGCTCGCAAGAGCGCCCTGTCCAAAATATCGGCGCGGTTGGTTGCGGCTAAAATAATCACTCCGCTATTGGATCCGAATCCGTCCATCTCCGTTAGTAACTGATTCAGGGTATTTTCCCGTTCATCATTGGCGCCCATATTCGGATTTCTACCCCGAGCGCGACCCACCGCATCAATTTCGTCGATGAAAACGATGCACGGGGCTTTTTCTTTTGCCTGCCGGAATAAATCCCGTACTCTCGAAGCGCCGACTCCTACAAACATTTCCACAAAGTCGGAACCTGAAAGGGAGAAGAAAGGCACGTCGGCTTCACCAGCCACTGCTTTTGCCAGAAGGGTTTTGCCGGTTCCCGGAGGTCCCACAAGCAAAGCGCCTTTGGGTATTTTAGCGCCCAAGTCGGTGTATTTCGCCGGTTTTTTCAGAAAATCGACAATTTCTTCTACTTCCTGTTTGGCTTCCGCCAATCCGGCAACATCTTTGAAGGTTATTTTCTGTGATTGAGGCGATGATTTATCGTACAACTGCGCTTTGGTTCTCCCAACACTGAATAATCCGCCGCCGCCGGACATCCTCCTTGCGAGAAAAATCCAGACGAAAATGAGGAGTGCAAATGGGACAATGTTAATCAGAATCGTCCACAAGAAGCTGTTGCCTTCTGTATAATCGAGGGTAGCATCAATTCCATTAGCCGTTTTCCATTTTTCAAAATAATCTAAAAATTTTTCTGAAGACGGGATGGTAACGGTTGCCGTTGCCTCAGTATTTTTATACAGTGGATTCTTACTCTCAGGAACTTCAGCGCCTAAAATACCAACCACAAATTCAGGCTTGATGGTTGCTGTCACCTTTTTATCGGTTTTATCAACAAGCATCTTGCTGAAAGCATTTTGCTCAGCCCATTTCTGAAATTCTGTCCAGTTGAGTTTTTTAGTCTTTTCAGGCGCGTTATTTGTAAAAAAAACAGCCAACAGCATGACAGCAAGTAATCCATACATCCAGCCTATGTTGAATTTGAAAGGTTTATTATTATTTCCTCCCTGCGGATATGGATTTTTGTTTTTATTTTCGCTCATAAGATATCAGGAATTTCAGTCGTATCGGCATCTGCCCATAAATTTTCAAGGTTATAAAAATCCCGCAATTCAGGAATAAAGATATGCAGCATCACGCTTCCATAATCCATAGCAATCCATTGGGCTTCTTTCATTCCAATAGCGCCCATCGGCTTTTCGGACAGCCGTTCATAAACCATATCCCAAACCGAATCGCATAAAGCGGAAACTTGCGTAGGCGTTTTGCCTTGACAAATAACAAAATATTGACAAATCGAATTTTCCAATTTCTCCAAATCCATTGTAACGATTCGTCGTCCTTTTTTTTCCTGTAATGCTTCTACAACTGTTTTTACTAAAATTTTTACCTCATCCATTTACTCATTTCAATCGTTATCTCCATTAGCGCTGTTAAAATAGCCTCAACGAAATCAACGATATAATCCGCAAAGATAATCTGAATTTTTATTTATTCAAAATGCGCTGAACAAAAACAGGCAGAAATCTGTTATTTGAGCGTCTTTTTTATCCACTCTGAAATATTGCTCAACACTTCGGGCGATAGCGTTTCTTCGATATTGCCGTATTCCGTTGGAAGTCCCGTTGCGCAATGCTGAAACAGATGATTGAGATTGGGGTATTTTTTTGCAGTGACTTTGCCTTTAACCAATGCTTTTATTCTGTCTAAATTGATGTCGGGAGGAACCTGCAAATCTTTTTCTCCGTTCAGCGCCAACACCGGACATTTTATTTTTGCCAATACTTCAGTAGGATTGCAATTTATTAATGATTTAATTTCCGAAGTCATCGTCTGTCTAATCATTTGTTGGAATGACGCTTTTGCATTTGCATTCCCTTTCAGTGAATCCGGAGAAACTTCAGTGGCAAGGCTATCCATATTTTGCAAAATAAATTCCGTTGGATATTTTTTGACAACTGCAGTTATATCATCCATAACTTCTTGAGTTTTTGTTATATCTTCATCAGATATACCCATTGCTTTTGAAAGTAGATAACGTTGCATTCGCAACAAACTGTCGCCTGGAATCGCCATTCCTGCCATGGAAACAATGTAAGCCAACCCGTTATTTTTGTTGCTTGCCAGCATAAATGCAATCGTACCGCCTTCGCTATGTCCAATGACTCCAATCTTTTTCGGATTGATTTCTTTTCTGGTTTTCAGATAATTGACGGCTGCTGCGGCGTCCGATGCAAAATCGTCAATAGTTGCTGTAGAAAAGCTACCGCCCGATTCGGCTACTCCCCTGTCGTCGTAACGTAATACCGCTATGCCATTGCGAGTCAGGTAATCGGATAAAACTAAGAAGGGTCGGTGGTTCAACAATTCCTCATTTCTGTTTTGCGGACCGCTGCCTGTTACAAGCGCCGCTACGGGAAAATCCTTGCCTTCCTGCGGCAACGTAAGCGTTCCGGCAAGCGTGATGCCTGCCGCTTTATTTTCAAACTTTACATCTTCCGAATGATAAGGGTAGGGTGGGGTAGGGTCTTGCGGTCTTGCCGGCGCTGTAGAGACAGGGCGCGCCCCGTTTCTACTGTTCGCCCCGTCTTTATTTTCCGTCCGTGATAAACTCAGTGGAAAACTCATTCCGTTTTGCTTGAACGTGCCAATTATGGAATCGTTTTGCCATACGCCTTCATATTCCACTCCCAAATTGGAAATAGAAAAAGTCAACTTTTCATTTTCAAAACTCACGGCAGTTACCGGAATTCCTTTCGCTCCCTGTGTGGGACTGTCCAGCGTTGCCGACCGGACGCCGTCTTTTTCACTAATGTTAAGTACAAGTGGAAGTTTAGTTCCCACATTCAACACACCGTACCAAGCCCCCGTAATGTCTTGCGAAAAAGCTGAATAAGCCAATAACAGGCTTATTGTTAATAAAATAATTCGTTTCATTTGTGTTATTTTTATTGAATTTATTACTATTGTACCGGTAAAAAGTGCAATCCGCTAATTTCTCTATTGCAGTTAAAAGCCAAATGAAGATTCAGTTTTCCTTTCGGAAAGATGAATGGAACTTCTATGACATCAAATTTATCCATGCGAGTTTCTTTCAGGCTGTCTATATCCGCTTTTTCAAATTTTCCAAAAGCCATATTAACCTGTACCCACACCATTTTCAATCCGCTTGGAGGCAATCCTTTTTTCATTGTTTCATCAAAATAAAGCGGGATAGCTTCAAAATCACCTTGCTCAAAATATTTTACTACATTTTCCGTTTTCTGACGAATAGTCAATGAATCAGTGACCGCAACGCTTTCTACCGGATTTTTTGCAGATTCGCTAACCGCCGGAGAAGCGGTCACAAACAGACCGCTTAACAGGAAGAAAATAAGAAATATTGATAAGATTTCCGCCACTGCTAAAGCGCCGATAAATGAGAGAATCGCCCGTGTTCCTTTTAAATTGCATGATACAGAATACGCATTATACAAGAGGGCAATAATCCATATAAAGAAAGGTAAACTGATAAGCCAGAAAACAATCATGCGAGGAATGTCATAAGGGCTTGCCGGAACAACAGGTAAAAAACAAATCACTGCAAGCAGCAACATCGGAGAGAGCGACAAAGCCATAGTTCCTGCCACATCAATCGCACGCAGTTTAGTTTTGGAAAAAATAACGCCTGCTAACCACATCGTTAAAGACAGTACAACAAAATTGATGGCTTGTATGACAAAAAAAGTTGATAAATCAAATGTTGCCCATGGATTGACGTTTAAGACGCCATTAAAGGCAACGTGACTGAATTTACCGGCAACTGCCGTAAGCGCCATAATAACAACCCCGATAACTAACGCCTGCCAACCGGCAATGCGCTCAAAAGGATTATAAACCCACTTCCATATATTCTTCATAATTCATTATTTATAATTCATCATTCTAATTCTTAATTTTCTCAATGATTTCATCCAATAAATTCCGCACGGTAGGATAGCTCAAACCCAATTGT
>JGI20166J26741_10796670_pt1 | contig 15062 bp, 12 predicted proteins | sample TergutCu122P5_FD_26741 | JGI IMG/M metagenome (IMG submission 26741)
CGCGCCCCTTCAGGGCGCATGGTTTTCCTTCATCATTACCCAGGGTCTCGCGGACTCGACCCTGGGCTGACTTGTCTGGCGCCGTTGGCGCCAATACCAATGCCTGCTTCTCCCCGCCGCTAAATGGATACGGTGGCGAAGCCGTCGCCCCCGCTCGCAACGAATCCAAAAACGGGTCAATCACATCGCGCTCCTCCGTCCCCAGCATCCCGCCCTCGCCCGCGTGCGGATTCAACCCGCACACCCCGATGCGCGGTGCCGCGACGCCCTCGGCCCGCGCAAGTTCATCAGCGGCGCGCACGGCGCGCGTCAACTCTTCGGGCGTGAGATGCAGCGGCACCTCGCGCAGCGGAATATGCCATGTGAGCAACACCACGCGCAGCTTTCCGCCGCAAAACGCCATTGTCGGCACACCGCCCCAGCGCGCGGCGAAAAATTCCGTCTGCCCCGGAAATTCGTAACCCGCCCTCTGCAACCACGCCTTGCTCACCGGCCCGGTGACGACGCCGGAAAACTCCCCCGCGCGCGTCCCCGCCGCCGCGCGCTCCAGCGCGTCCAGCGCGACGCGCGCGCCCTCGACCGAGGGCCGGCCCGCGACCGGCGCGAAATCCTCCGCGCCCGCCGCGACGAGTTGCGCATCCGCGCCCGCCTCCCGCAACGCGCGCAACCACCGCGCCGGCCCGATGACCGCGACCCCGCCCGCCTCGTCGCGGTGCGCGGCGAGCCACGCTTCGATGATTTCAGGGCCGACGCCCGCGGGGTCTCCGCAAGTGAATGCCAGTTTCGCGCTCATGATTTTGTTGTGCCATCAAGCAGGGCGCGCGCAAAGGCAAAAACGGGGCACTTATCGCGTCTTTCAGCCAGCGCCAATCCGCCCCACCGCGACCGCGCGCATCGCGCATTTCTGGCGCATGGCGTCACACCTCCGCAGAGCGAACACCCGCGCGGTTGCGGCGGCACGCGGATTGCGGTAGCGTTGCGATTATGGATTTTCAAAAACTCACCGCAATGTCGCGCCAGGCCGTCACCGACGCGCAGAATGAAGCCCGCAGCCGCTCGCACAACGAGGTCGATGCGTGGCATCTGCTTCACGCGCTGCTCGCGCAGGAAAACGGAATCGTCCCCGCGCTCGTCGAAAAACTCGGCCTCACCACAAGCGCGCTCAACCTCGCCGCCGGGCGCGAACTCGACCGGCTGCCGCGCGTGTCGGGCAACATCGACGTGTCCAAAATCTACATCACGCAGGCCGTCAACGAGGTCTTCGTCGCGGCGGAAAAGGAGGCGTCGAAACTCAAGGACGAGTTTATCAGCGTCGAGCATCTGTTTCTCGGCCTCATCGAAGTGGGCAAGCCGCAGGCGCTCGCGAAATATTTCAAGTCGTTCGGGCTTGATCGCGACACGGTTTTGAAGGCGCTCGTCGAGATGCGCGGGAACCAGCGCGTGACTTCCGACAATCCCGAGGCGACTTACCAGGCGCTCGAAAAATACGGCGTCGACCTCGTCGCGCAGGCGCGCAAGGGGAAAATGGACCCGGTCATCGGGCGCGACGACGAAATCCGCCGCGCGATTCGGATTCTTTCGCGCAAGACGAAAAACAATCCGGTGCTCATCGGCGAGCCGGGCGTGGGCAAGACCGCCATCGTCGAGGGGCTGGCGCAACGCATCGTGCGCGGGGACGTGCCGGAGGGGCTGAAGGACAAAACCATTTTCGCGCTCGACATGGGCGCGCTCATCGCCGGCGCGAAATATCGCGGCGAATTTGAGGAGCGCCTCAAGGCCGTCCTCAACGAGGTCAAGAAAAGCGAGGGGCGCATTCTTCTTTTCATCGACGAGCTTCACAACATCGTCGGCGCCGGCAAAACCGAGGGCGCGATGGACGCGGGCAATCTCCTCAAGCCCATGCTCGCGCGCGGCGAGTTGCACTGCATCGGCGCGACCACGCTCGACGAATACCGCAAGCACATCGAAAAAGACGCCGCGCTTGAGCGCCGCTTCCAGCCGGTGCTCGTCGAGCCGCCGAGCGTCGAGGACGCGATTTCGATTTTGCGCGGGCTGAAGGAACGCTTCGAGTTGCACCACGGCGTGCGCATCCAGGACAACGCGCTCGTCTCCGCCGTCACGCTTTCGAACCGCTACATCAGCGACCGCTTCCTGCCCGACAAGGCCATCGACCTCATCGACGAAGCCTGCGCGATGATTCGCACCGAGATGGACAGCGCGCCGCAGGAACTCGACGCGCTCCAGCGGCGCGTGCTCCAGCTCGAAATCGAGGAAGCCGCGCTCAAGCTCGAAAAAGACGATGCCTCGAAGCACCGCCTCGAAACGCTGCGCAAGGAACTCGCCGACGCGCGCACCGAAACCGCCGCGTTGAAGGCGAAATGGGAAAAGGAAAAAGCCGCCGTCGCCCGCGTGAGCAAAGTGCGCGAGGAACTCGACGCCGCGCGCGTCGCGATGGAAAAGGCCGAGCGCACCTACGACCTCAACAAGCTCGCGGAGCTGCGCCACGGAAAAATCCCGCAACTGGAGGCGGAGTTGAAGAAGCTCGAAAAAAACGAGGCCAAGACCGAGCTTTTCAAAGAGGAAGTCTCCGCCGAGGAAGTCGCCGAAATCGTCGCCAAGTGGAGCGGCATTCCCGTGACGCGGCTCGTGGAGAGCGAGCGGGAAAAATTGCTGCGGCTCGCGGACACGATGCACAAGCGCGTCATCGGGCAGGACGAGGCGGTTGATTTGGTGAGCGACGCGATTTTGCGGGCGCGCGCCGGGATAAAAGACCCGCGCCGGCCGGTCGGCAGTTTTCTGTTTCTCGGGCCGACCGGCGTCGGCAAAACCGAGTTGGCGAAGACGCTCGCGGCGACGCTTTTTGACAGCGAGGACGCGGTCATCCGCATCGACATGTCGGAATACATGGAGAAGCACAGCGTCTCGCGGCTCATCGGCGCGCCGCCGGGGTATGTCGGTTACGACGAGGGCGGGCAGCTCACCGAGGCCGTGCGCCGCAAGCCCTACGCCGTGGTGCTCTTCGACGAAATCGAAAAGGCGCATCCGGATGTTTTCAACGTGCTGCTGCAAGTGCTCGACGACGGGCGCGTGACGGACTCGCAGGGGCGCACGGTGGATTTCAAGAACACCATCATCATCATGACCTCGAACCTCGGCAGCCGGTTCCTGCTCGACGGAGTGAAGGGGGCCGAGATTCCCGAGGGCGTGCGCGAGAGCGTGATGGCCGAGTTGCGCAAGAGTTTCCGCCCGGAATTTTTGAACCGCATAGACGAGACGATTTTGTTCAAGCCGCTGAGCGTGGGCGAAATCACGCAAATCGTGGACTTGCTGCTGGCGGATTTAAACAAGCGTTTGAGCGACCGCCGCGTCTCCGTGACGATGGACAAGAAGACGAAGGAATGGGTTGGCGAGCGCGGCTACGACCCGGTGTTCGGCGCGCGTCCGTTGAAGCGTTATTTGCAGCGCGAAATCGAGACGCGGCTGGCACGCGGCCTGGTTGCCGGCGAAATCAAGGAGGACAGCGAGGTGAAATTCAGCGTGAAGGACGACAAGCTGGTGATGAAGTGAGAGGAACGCGCTTGCGCCGCGGGTGGCGTCACAGTCCCAGCAACCCGCCGTTTTTCTTTATCCACCGCTCCGCCTCCCGCCAGAACGGGCACACCTCGCCGACGCGCGCCCAGAATCGCGCGGAGTGGTTCATTTCGCGCAGGTGCATCAGCTCGTGGTAAATGATGTAGTCGCGCACAAACACCGGCGCCTGCACGAGCCGCCAGTTGAGCGAGATGACGCCCCTGGTCGTGCACGATCCCCAGCGCGAGCGCTGGTTGCGCACGCGCACCGACGTGACGGGCACGCCCGCCTCCGCCGCCAGCTCCCACGCGCGCGCGGGCAGCTCGATTTTCGCCACGCGCAAAAAATGCGCCTCCAGCGCCGGGCGCAAATCCGCGGCGAGACTCGCGACGCGAAAATTTTTATCGCCCAGCGTCACCACCGGGCGCCCCGCCGTCGACTCCGGCGCGATGCCGATGCGCGCCATTTCGCCGCGCCAAAGAATCTGCGTGCCGATTTCCCAAACCCCGTCGCCGCGCGGACGCTTCTCCTGGCGCTTGCGCGCGCGCGCGAGCCAGTCCGCGTGCCCGTCGGCGAAGCGCCGCGCCTCGCGCTCGCTGCCGCGCGCCGGAATCGTGACCACCGCCACGCCGTCGCGCCTGAGCGTGAGCCGGTAGTGTCGCGCGCGATGGCTGCGAACGAAAATCAGGGCAGGCGGCGGATGAGCGGACTGATCGGGCTGATCGGATTGAACCGCCGGTGGTTTCACGTCGCCCGCGCTTTTCGCGTCTTTGCCGAAGAGGGCGAACATGTCGAGCTGCACTGCGCCGGCGCCGTTCATTGTTTTTCCTCCCTGGAAAATTTGCGCAGGTATTTTAGCGCCACCTCGAAATCGTTCGGCAGCTCGCTGCGAATCGTCAGCGGCTCGCGCGTGAGGGGGTGCGCGAGCGTCAGCTCGCTCGCGTGCAGCGCGAGGCGCGCGATGAGGGGTTTTTCGCCGGCGCGGCCCTTGTAGCCGCGCTTGAGATTTGAGAGCAGCAGCAACTCCGTCGTGTCGCCGTAGAACGGGTCGTTCAGGCACGGCGCGCCCGCCGCCGCCAGGTGCGCGCGAATCTGGTGCGTGCGCCCCGTGACCGGGCGGCACTCGTAAAACACGTAACGCCCGAACCGCTCCAGCGCGGAAAATTCCGTGAGGCTCGGCTTGCCCCCGCGCTTGCGAAACACGCGCACGCGGCCGGGATTTTCCTCGTCCTTGTCCAGGCCCAAATCGACGCTGAAGGCGTCCGGCAGCGAGCCGTCGGCGTTGCGCGGGACGATGGGGACGGGCGAGGAAAATTTCATCGCGCGCCCCGGCGGGAGCAGCACGGTGAGGGCGAGGTATTTTTTGCGGACGGTTTTGGCCTGGAATTGCCCGCTGACGAAGGCCTGCGCGGTTTTTGTTTTTGAGCAGAGCACGATGCCGCTGGTGCCGGCGTCGATGCGGTGGACGTTGTCGACGCCGTGCCCGAATTTGTCGTGGACGAGGCCCATGAGAAACACGCGCGACTTGTCCCAGCGGTCGGGCGCGACGAGCAGGCCGGAAGGCTTGTCAAAGGCAATCAGCGCGTCGTCTTCGTAGATGATGGGCGGCAGTGGCACGGTGGAGGTTTTGGATTTTGGATTCTGGATTTTGGATTGCGCAAGCCTTTGCTTTGCTCCCTCCAATGCAATTTGCCATCGCCAGGCCGGCGAGGCGCCCGGTTGTCCACGCGGCTTGGAAATTGTAGCCGCCGGTGATGCCGTCGATGTCGAGGACTTCGCCGGCGAAATGCAGGCCGGGGCAGAGGCGGCTTTCCATTGTTTTGAAATCGACTTCGGACAGGCGCACGCCGCCGCAGGTGACGAATTCGTCCTTGTTCGCGCTTTTGCCGGCCACGGAAAATTCGCACGCGGTCACTTGCGCGGCGAGGGCGGAAATCTGCTGGTTTGGAAGATTCGCCCACGTCGCGGCGGGCGCGGGCGCGGGTGCGATTCCGGCGGCGCGGACGAGGCGTTCCCAGAGGCGTTGCGAGAGGCCGAAGGGGTTCCATGTGGCGACTTGCCGGCGCGCGTGGGTGGCGCGCGCGGCGGCAAGTTCGGCGCGCGCCTGTTCCGTGGTTTTGCCGCCGAGCCAGTTCACGACGAGGGCGAATTTGTAATCGCGCGCGGCGAGTTCGCGCGCGCCCCACGCGGAAATTTTCAACACGGCGGGGCCGCTCAAGCCCCAATGCGTGATTATCAGCGGGCCGGTTTCACGGAGGGCGGGCGTTGTTCCGGGGATGTGCGTGGTGGCGTTGGGGACGGCGAAGCCGGCGAGGCCGCGGAGGCGGGGGTCTTCGATGTTGAAGGTGAAGAGCGAGGGGACGGGCGGCTCGATTGCGTGGCCGAGTTTTTGCGCGATGGCGAGGGCGGCTGCGCACTTGCCGCCGGCGGCGATGAGGAGGCGGTCGCAGGCGAGGGTTTCGCCGGTGGAGAGGGTGAGGAGGAATTTTGGATTTTCGATTTTGGATTTTGGATTGGGGCGCGACTGCGCCACGCCGGCCAGGCCGCATTGCGTGCGCACGCGCACGCCGGCGCGCGCGGCGGCGTGTTGCAGGCAGTCGATGATGGCCTGCGAGGTGTCCGCTTTCGGAAAGATGCGCAGGTCGGGCTGCGTGATGAGGGGGACGCCGCGCGACTCGAACCAGTCGATTGTCTCGCGCGGGCCCCAGCGGTGAAACGCGCCTAGCAATTCGCGCGCGCCGCGGGGGTAGCCTTTGACGAGTTCGCGCGGGTCGAAACAGGCGCGGGTGAGGTTGCAGCGTCCGCCGCCGGAGACGCGCACCTTGGCGAGCGGGTGCGCGGTGGATTCGAGCAGGGTGACTTCCGCGGGCGTGTGGTCTTGCGCGCACGCCTCGGCGCAGGTGATGGCGGCGAAATATCCGGCGGCGCCGCCGCCGGCGATGACGATATGCAAAGGCGAAGGGGGTGTCGAATGACGCGCCAGCGGCTGGGAGCGCCGGCTTCCAGCCGGCAGGTTTGGGAGGTTTGACTGGTTTGGACGGCGCGTTGCGCCGTCAGCCGGCAAGATGCCGGCGCTCCCAGGCGCTGGCGCGTCACTTTTCGCCCCACTGCATTCCGCCGCTATTTTTAATCGCACGTTCACGGGCATATTTCCTCGGCGCGGATGCACGCGACTTCGCGTATCGGCTCGATTTTTTCGAGCGGCGGCACGGTGGTTTTGCAGCGCTCGCGCGCGTGCGGGCAGCGGGGGTGGAAGGCGCAGCCGCGCGGCGGGTTGATCGGCGAGGGCGGGTCGCCGGGGAGGACTATGCGCTGGCGGGCTCGCTCGATGTCGGGGTTGGGGACGGGAATCGCGCTGATGAGAGCGCGCGTGTAGGGGTGGCGCGGGCGTTCGATAACTTCCGCCGCCGGCCCCAGCTCGACGATTTTTCCGAGATACATCACGGCAACGCGGTCGGAGATGTGTTTCACCACGGAGAGGTCGTGCGCGATGAAGATCAGGCTGAGGGACATTTGGCGCGCGAGCTGCGCGAGGAGGTTCAGGATTTGGGCTTGAATGGAGACGTCGAGGGCGGAGACGGGTTCGTCGGCGATGATGATTTTTGGATTCAGCGCGAGGGCGCGGGCGATGGCGATGCGCTGGCGCTGGCCGCCGGAAAATTCGTGCGGGTATTTTTGCATGAGGCGCGGGGCGAGGCCGACGAGGGTCATGATTTCGGCGACGCGCGCGGTCACGGCGGCGGGCGGGCAGACTTTGTGGACGCGCAGTGGCTCGGCGATGGCGTCGAACACGGTCATGCGGGGGTTGAGCGAGGCGTAGGGGTCTTGGAAGACCATCTGCATGTGGCGGCGCGCGGCGCGGGTGGCGCGCGCCGCCGCTGTGCCGCCGGCGGCGAGGTTTTGTCCTTCGAGGATGACCGCGCCGGCGGTCGCGGGGACGAGTTGCATGATGGTGCGCGCGAGCGTGGATTTGCCGCAGCCGGACTCGCCGACGAGGCCGAGCACTTCGCCGCGCGCGAGCGCGAGGCTGACGCCGTCGACCGCTTTCACCGCGCCGGCGTGCCGGCGCACGAGGAAGCCTTTGTGGACGGGGAAGTGCGTTTTCACGTCGCGGAGTTCGAGGATGGGTGCGGAAACGGCGGGCATGGAATGGCGGGCGGCTGTTGATTACGCACATTTGTCAAACGCACTTTCGTCAAACGCAAAAGTGCGTTTGACAAAAGTGCGTCATAACTCGCCCGCCTGCACGCGCAGGCAGGCTTGGTCGTGGGCGGGGGCGACGGGGGCGAGTTCGGGCTGGGTTTCGCGGCACGCCGCCGTGGCGTTTTCGCAGCGGGGGGCGAAGGCGCAGCCGGGGGGGAGTTTGGAGACGTCGGGGGGGAGGCCTTGGATGGTGTGGAGGGGGCGGCCTTTTTCCTGGAGGGCGGGGATGGAGCGTTGCAGGGCAATGGTGTAGGGGTGCCTCGGGTGATAAAATATTTCGCGCACGGGGGCGGTCTCGACTATGCGGCCGGCATACATGACGAGCACGCGGTCGCACAAGCCGGACACGACGGCCAGGTCGTGCGTGATGAAGAGCACGGCCATGCCTCGCTCGCGTTGCATTTTTTGAATGAGTTCGAGGATTTGGGCCTGAACGGTCACGTCGAGGGCGGTGGTGGGTTCGTCGGCTATGAGGAGTTCGGGGTTGGTGATGAGCGCCATCGCTATCATGACGCGCTGGCGCATGCCGCCGGAGAATTCGTGGGGATACATGTGCGCGCGTTTTGCGGCGTCGTTGATGCCGACGGCGTCGAGCATTGCGAGGCCGCGGGCGCGGGCGGCTTTGCGGGGGATTTTTTCGTGGATGAGCAGCGGTTCGATGAGCTGGTCGCTGATGCGCATGTAGGGATTGAGCGAGGTCATGGGGTCTTGGAAAATCATCGAGATGCGTTTGCCGCGGATGGATTGCGCCTGGCGCGGGGTGCAGTGGAGGAGGTCGATGCTGCCGTCGTCAAAGAGGGCGGTGCCGCTTTCGATGCGCCCGGGGGGTTGGGGGACGAGGCCCATGAGGGAGTGGCAGGTGACGGATTTGCCGGAGCCGGATTCGCCGACGATGCCGAGGGTTTCGCCGCGATTGAGGTTGAAGCTGACGCCGTCCACCGCGCGGTAGACGCCGCTGCGCGTGTGGAAATGGGTGCGGAGGTTTTGGACGGTGAGGAGCACGGGGGAGACAAAGGCTGAAAGGCTGAAGGACTGAAAGGCTGAAAGTAGCGCAGATCACCACGCCTGCCCTGGCGCTTCCGCTTTTTTAGGAGAGGAAAGTGGACAGGGAACGTCGCATTCGGCGGGCCGCCCAAAAGCGCGGTTTTGTGAAAAAGAGCGGATGTCGCCACCAGTAGCGCAATCCGTCTTTCCATTTTCTGCGCGCGGCTTCCCGGAAAATTTCCGTTTCTTTTTTTGCAAACGGGGTTTTTCTTAAGTATTGAAAATACAGGGGCGCGTAGGGCGAGGCACGAAAACCTTCCGGGATTTTCCAGGGTTTGTTGTGCCCTGTAAAATGGACTAGCGTGGGGTTTTGCCTCGCCTCGATCATTTCCTTGGAAAACACGGTCCGGGCCAGGACTCTGTTCGAGAAAAACAGTTCCATCACGTTCCATTTCACGGGCAGGCTGCGGATGCCGCCGGAAAATGCCGCGTTCACGGCGTCCTGGTCGGCGCATCGAAAGATGCCGTGGTTTTTCAGGGCGACGCCCAGAAGCGATTCTTTCGTGAAGGCCTCGCGTATTTTTTTCAAATTCAGAAGCATCACGCCAGCGTTGAAATAATAATCGGACTTGGGAAAGAGATGCCTGTAGCGTCCATCAAATGGAAACTCTCCGGCGCCTATGTCCCTTATCATGCCGGCGAAGGCGTCCGACACGTCCTGTTTCCACAATTCACGGATGTCGCCGGGAACTGCAATGTCGGCGTCGAGATAGAGCGCCTTGTCCAGCGAGGTATCAATCCACGGGATGAGCAGGCGGGAATAACAATCCATGCTGATGTGCGCCGCGGATTTTGGGAGGTTGGAAAACTCCGACAAGTTTACCGTAACGAACCCGACCTCAAAGGGGCGCAATTTCCGCAGGCTTTTGATGTGTTCCTTTGAGGCGGGGGACATGTCTGGATTGAGAATATGGAATCGGATTTCCGCCGTGGAGTTGAGCAGGGTGGATGCGATTGTCACGCACGCGTGCTGCGTGTAGGCGTCGTTGAACGCCATGAAAACGTGGATGTGGGTGTGGTTTGTTTTGTTCATTTTGAATCCAGCCCTTGCTCGCAACGTGTCGCGTGGCTATTGATGGCATTTTCGAGAAAACTGTCGTTTATGGAAAGCCGGTCGCGGCTCGCGGGCGGGTGCCAGAGGTGGTAGCAAATGGCGCGGCCCCGCGCATCGAGGCGTTTGACGCCGGAATTCATGAGACGCACCGCAATCTCCGTGTCCTCGCGGCCCCATCCGGTGAAGGCTTCGTTGTAGCCATTGACGCGAATCAGGTCGTCGCGCCAGACGGCGAGATTGCAACCGCGAATTCCGCGAAGGTGGTTTTTGTCGCGGCAGAATGCGAGCGGCCAGCGAAACGCATTTTTGACACCTGAAATCTGGCCTCGCAGCAGGGCGCGGCGTCGGTCGCGAAACAGAGACAGGGCATTTTTGCCAAACCATTGCGCGGCTTTTTTGCCAATGAGCGCGCGGTGCCCTTGCACAAAATATCCCTGCCGGGCGACGAGGCGATGGTCGTCCAGAAAGTTGGGGTGCGGAATCGTGTCGCCGTCCAAAAACACGATGTAGTCGCCCCACGCGCCGGCGATGGCTTTGTTCAATATGCGCGAGCGGTTGAAGCCTTGGTGAGGTTGCCAATAATGCCTGGCCTTGAATTTTTTCCATCGTGTTTGCCGCTGAAAAACTTCCTCGGTGCGCGTGTCCGAGCCGTCGTCGGCCAGCAGGACCTCGTCCGCCGCGAATGCCTGCTGTGCGACCGCCGCCAATACGCGCGCCAGATATTCCGGCTGGTTGTGGGTGTTTATTATGAGCGAAATATTCATGCGGTTATTGGCGCGGCAGACGCGGCGGCGCGCGGCACGCCGCTTGGATTTTCCATCATTGCGCGGCACGCCCCGGCAACGCGGGCGGGCGTGATGTTTTCGACGGGCAGGCCGCCGGTCGCAGGGCAGCCTTCGGGCTGGAGTATGATTGCGAGTGACTCGAAAACCGGACCGGTGCGGACGGGGTTTGTCGGGCCAAACAGGGCAATCACCGGGACGCCGATCAAGTTTGCCAGATGCATGCCGCCGGTGTCGTTGCTGATGACAAAATCGCACTCGACAAGCCGCTCCGCGAATTCGCAAAGGCTGGTTTTGCCGGCGAGATTTTCCACGGTGGCGGGCGGCAGGCCGCCGGCGATGCTTGCTGCGACGGGCGCGTCGCGCTCGGTTCCAAAGAGGCGTATTCGCGCGGCGTTCGCCGGGGGCGACGCGGATAATTGTTTTATCAGCGCGCGCCAGTGCTGCGGCGGCCAGCATTTGCAGAAAGAGTTTTCCGCGCCGCAAACCATGCCGATGATGAGTTGCGATGACGGCGCAAACATGGCGGGCGGAATGACCGGCGCGAAAGACACGCTGTTAACCAAACCGCTTTCCCGAAGCCAGCGTTCCCAGACGCGTGTTTGGTGGTTGCGCGCCGGGTCGAGTTCGCGCGGCAGACGCCAGCCGTGCGTCAGGAGCGGGCGCGGTTTGCCGGGCCGGCGGATGCCGAGCCGGCGCGGCGAGCCGGCCAGCCATGCCTCAATGTCGCCGCGGAGCGAATTTGTGAAGAGCACATGCGTGTCCGGCCTCTGCGCGCGCAGTTTCCAAAAATGATTCCAGTAGCCGAGGCCGCGAAGGCCGCTCGCGCGGGCGGGAAGCGGTTCGATTTTGTCGGCGATTTCCAGTGCGCGCAAAAACGGGGCGAAGTTGTTTTTGGCGAAAAGTGTCAGCTCGGCGCCGGGGTGCGCCTCGCGCATGGCGCGCACCAGTGGCAGCGACATGATTATGTCACCGAGCCAGTTGGACATGCGCACCCAGATGCGGGCGCGAGCGCGGTCATGTTGGCACCCGGCGGGACTGGTCATGGCAGCGTGCCGCCCGTGCGGGCGCCTCCCGGGAATGTTTGCGCGAGCAGCGCGGTTTGGGTTTTGCTGCCGGACATTTTTTCGAGTGTCGCGCGCAACTCGCGCTCCCGTTGCGCCGCGACACCGGCGCATGCACGCAATTCGGGTTTCTGTGTTTTTTGTAGGAGATTCACCCAGCGAAGCTCCATTTCGTAGAAAAGCCGTTCGGCATTCATTACTCATTTATGAACATGTTTATTTTTGAAACACAAGCACATATTGCTTTCCTGTCATGCCTCATTACTAAACAAGGCATGAGTCACATATCGGCAGCCTTGCAGGAGCTGACGCGCGACCGCCGCCAGCAGGACATCGCCGACGCAATCGGGATGCCGCGAACCACATTTACCCAATACCGGCTGGCGATGCGTCCGCCCACGGTCGAGATTATCGAGCAGATGTTGCGCGCGTTCACCGAGGAGGAGCAGCAGAAACTGGTGAGGGCTTATCTGGACGACGAGACGCCGGCGCCGTGGTTCGGGCGGGTGCATATCGAATTCAAAAAAGACCAGCGGCGGAAAACAAAAAGCGCCGGCGGGCGCGCGGAAGCGCCTATGCCAAAGGACGCCGCGCCCGGACTGGCGGGCGTCGACGACAAGGCGTTGTCGGCTGCAATCACGACTTTGCTGGCGCGGGCAAACGAGGATGCGGATGTGCGGCAGGTGATTCTCGATTTGGCGGCGATTGTGTGAGCGGGGATTGTTTTGCGATGGCGCGCGGCTGGGAACTCGCCGATGCGTCCGGGGGCGCGTAGCGCGTTGCCGCAACTTCGGCCAGTGCCACCTCGCGCTGGCCCTGTGGCACCGGCTTGGCCTCGACAAGCTACTCGCACAACCCATGCCCCGCGCGCGCGAGCCGGTGGGCGCAACCCTGTGGCTCCAAGAGGCAACGGCTTCGCGTTAAATCTCCGCTCTCCTCTCCGCCAAACGGATGCGGTTTCGGCGAAACCGCCCTGCCTTCAGTCACACTTTTAATCACACCCCGGAGCGGCGAGAACGCCGCCGCTTCGTCCGCGTCAGTCGTGGACGCTGTGTTGGCGGACGGTGGCGTCGCCGGCTTTGAAGATTTTTTCCTGGTGAACGTCTTTCTGCCAGGCGGTGAGTTTGGCGCGGAGGGTTTTTATGACGGCCGGGTTGTCTTTGGATTTGTCGAGCATTTCGCCAGGGTCGTCGGTCACGTCGTAGAGTTCTTCGCGGCCGTCGCGATGGAGGTAGTATTTCCATTTGCCGTCGCGCACGGCAAAGTCGGGGAGTTCGTTTTTCGCGCCGGGGCGGTCGGGGGGGCGGGAGAAGAAGAGGGGCGTGGGGCGGTAGGGGGCGGTGGAGCGGCCCAGGAAGACGTCGGACATGTCAACGCCGTCGAATTTGACGCCGTCGGGCGCGGGCACGCGGAGGATGGAGAGGAGGGTGGGGGCGAAGTCGAGGCCGCTGATGTCGCTGGTGTTGTTGATGGTGCCGATGCTGGCGGGGGCGAGGAGTTTGGGGGCCCAGATGATGAAGGGTTCGCGGACGCCGCCTTCGTAGAGTTCGGTTTTGAAGCCGCGGAGGTTGCCGGGGGAGCCGGCGCCTTTTTCGGGGCCGTTGTCGCTGGCGAGGATGACGATGGTGTTGTCGCGGAGGGCGGGGTCGTTGCGGATGTAATCCATGAGGCGGCCAAACTCGCGGTCGAGTTCGCGGACGACGCCTTGGAAGCGGGTGTGCTGGGAGTTGTCGCCGCGGAAGGGTGCGGAGGGTTCGACGGGGGTGTGGACGTCGTCGGGCCAGATGTTCACGTAGAAGGGTTTTCCGGTGTTTTTGGCTTTGTCGATGAAGGTGATGGCGCGGTCGATGAAGCGTCCGGTCATGAGCCAGCGGTCAACCCATTCGATGTGTCCGTGGCCGAGTTTTTCGCTCATGATGCCGAGGTCGTAGTGGCCGTTGATCCATTTGGGATTCTTGGCGCTGAGGCCGGGGCTGAAGACGGGGAGGATGCGGTCGCCGAGGCCTTCGAAGCTGGTGAGGGATTCGTCGAATCCGTAGGCGGTGATGAGGGGTGCGTCGCCGAAGTCGCGCTGGCCGCCCATGTGCCATTTGCCGAAGTGGCCGGTGGCGTAGCCGGCGTTTTGGAGGCAGCGGGCGAGGGTGGGGGCTTTGAGGCTGAGGAAGTTGGGCATGCCGCGCTCGGCGTTGAGTTTCATGTTGTCGAGGTAGGAGGTGATGCCCCAGCGCTGGGCGTATTGGCCGGTGGTGTAACTGGTGCGCGAGGGCGAGCAGATGGGGTAGGAGACGTAGAAGTGGTCGACGCGGAGGCCTTCGGTGGCGAGGCGGTCGATGTTGGGGGTGTTGACGCCGTAGTTGCCTTTGTAGTGGAGGTCGCCGTAGCCCATGTCGTCGATGAGGAAGAAGATGACGTTGGGGCGCGGGGAGGCGGCGGTGAGCGTGGTGGCGAGGGCGGTGGTGGCGAGGAGCGCGGTGGTGGCGGTGAGTGTGGTGGTTTTCATGGTGTGAGTGCAGTGATGGTTGGAAATCACAAATTACAAAAGGGGCGCGGCGGAGGCGCGTCACACGGGCTGGAAGCCCGTGCCACGTTGGCAGGGCGCGGTGGATGATGATTTGGGCGGCATGTGTTTGGTTTGGGATTTGTGATTTGTGATTTGTAATTTCCCGCCGAAGGCGGGTCATGGTTCGGTGATGTGCCAGTCTTTGGGGGCTTTGAAGCCGGCGCGGCCTTCGTCGAATTTGCCCACGCCTTCGCTGTCGGGGATGGCGAGTTTGCCGAAGGCGGTGAGCAGGGTTTTGAGGTGTTTGACGATGTCGGGGTGGTCGGCGAGGAGGTTGCGTTTTTCAGAGGGGTCGGCGGTGATGTTGTAGAGTTCGTAGGTGGTGCCGGGGGTTTTGCCGGGGGCGAGGACGTCGCCGTTGTGGACGACGAGTTTCCAGTCGCCTTCGGTGACGGAGGCGCCGAGTTTGTTTTCGTTCTGGCCAAAATACGAGAACCACGGGCGCACGGGTTCGGGGGTTTCGCCGCGGAGGATGGGCATGAAGTCAATGCCGTCGAGTTCGTTGGGGTCGCCTTTTGTGGGGAGGGGGAGGCCGGCGGCGCGCATCATGGTGGGGACGACGTCGATGTAGCCGATGAGGGCGTTGCTGGTTTTTCCGCCAACGAGGCCGGCGGCGGGCCAGCGGATGGCGGCGGCGACGCGGGTGCCGCCTTCGTAGACGGAGAATTTGCCGTCGCGGTAGGGGAGGTTGCGCGAGAAGGGGAGCAGGCCGCCGTTGTCGCTGAAGAAGAGGACGATGGTGTTGTCGGCGTCGGGGAGTTTGTCGATGGCGGCGAGGATTTTTC
>JGI20166J26741_10797781_pt1 | contig 15059 bp, 9 predicted proteins | sample TergutCu122P5_FD_26741 | JGI IMG/M metagenome (IMG submission 26741)
CAAAATAATTACTGTGAAACCTTATCCTGAGCCATACATTTATTATAAACAAGAGCTCCTGAAAATTCAACACAATGTGTTGGAGGCCACGCAGTCAATACGATGAACCTGACATACCTATCTACACATAACTGGTATAAATACAAATTATGCACTCTGAAATTTTAAGTACTCGCTCCCAGAAGCAACACACACAATGGCTCATATGCTCTCTTTGGGCTCCAGCGTTATCTCAACGGCCTTGGATACTCGTTGACTGAAAACACACACCTATTACGGAACAACACGAAGAGCTGATCATGCTATATGGATCCCCAGTCATTACATTTTCGTCACACTTCGCTAAAAAAAAATACATTTATTGTTGCTATACTTCTTGTTGCGCACACATTTTAATGAAAATCTGCAAAATTCATATAAGCTTCATTTAACGTCAGTGTTATATATTGGGTTGACAGCAAAAACGGTCAAATTGCCGACGAATCGATGTTTAATTTTCGTAAGTAACAAGATGCCAACAAAGCCTATAGGTTCACCCAAACGATCTCTTCAATAGACACCGGTGGCCCTTTGTCCGGGGTAAAGAAGGCAGGGCGTGATGCTCACCACTCACCTTCATCCAGTGTTGAGGTTAAAGCAAGGTGCTTAATTAAGCATAGGAACTACTTTACCTTTACCTTCCTCATGATCAAATTTTAGTACTGCCCCACAGTATCATATTTTACCTAATACTACACAGAAGTTTTCGGGATGAAGCATGCATATGGATAGACCCAACACCACACTGTCAAATCATTTCACGTGCTTCCTACACACAACGAATAAAAATCACTGCATCAATATTACTAGCTTCTACCGAAACTGATAAGCAGTTTCTAAAAGCACATCATGCATGGGTAGTTCAATTCCCGCTGCACCACGCTTTACATCCACATCCTCTCCTTATCAGGCGGTCTGTAATGTGGAAGCAACGATATCCTTAAGGGAAGTAATTACCGCTAGTGACAAAACAGCAACATTTGTTGCTGGATGCAGTAGTAAGCATGGCTATTGTGAGTGCGGCAGGTGTGGTCAAGACACCCAACGATCAGCACCCCATTCCTCGTCCGGAAGTTCCTAGACACGAATTCCACGTTCCAACGAATTATGTTCTAGTTCATAGCAAGCATATCCGGTGTAAAAAAAACGAGTTTTATTTCCTTGGAAACATAACGTCAAATGTGAACCCAGTTACCTCGGTACATCCAATACACAACAAATAGTTCATATACAATACTGCTATGTATATATAGTCCGACATGTTACATTTCATGGGCAGTGGTACGGCGTACAGGGATTCATAAGTTAACAATTTACCGACTCTTAAGCTATTTAAGACTCTTTTGCAACCGCTGGAGTCATACAATGTCGAATTCGATGGGCTGATGACCAACAGCAATCAAGGAAGACAATGAGAAGTGACAAACTCTAGCAAATTCCAAGGCCCATCGCAGAATTCGCCTGGCGAGGCCAAGAACGTTACCTTTAAACTGATAAGCAATCATGTACTTCAAGTTATATGATTAGTTTCGTCCAAATTTAAAATACATGTCTCTAGCTGTAACAGTTTAAGAAATAATAAAAATAAAGGCACATTTCAGGCATGCACAATGTACTGTCCCATTTTCGTAAAAGATACCAGAAAATGTGGTTAACTGAAAAGCTTAAAAAAACGTTCAGCTTCAGTATATATCCCGAAATCAGCCGGAAGAATTATGAAGCAGCAGGAAACCTTCTGAACAGCCAGTGCCATATCCAAGGTTAGAACCAAGATATCTTCTGAATAAAAGAGCATTAACCCTTGAGACAACTTGCTATGTTTTTAGCAGCGCGTCGCTTCAGGAAACTATCATGACATTTAACAGCTCGTTACATTGCCCCCTCCGATCCAACACCGGCCCCTTTCTGTGCAAATATAGGAAGCTGCCAATACCAGACACTGAAGGTCTGTTGGCCAACATTGTCAGCTGGCATTCCTCTCCCTGCTTGATAGTATGGGCTGTCGACTTCTTAATTAATTTCACAAGTTGCTTACCAACGCAAAGGGAGAATCTAAAACAGTCCATTGTCTGCAATAAAATTACCAGAAAACAATACCTTGGTATATAAAATGGATTACAACTGTCAGAATTAAATGATACAGGAAACATAAGAAGACACCTTAATATTGTGCCAACAATCAAAAGCCGCACTACCACCACCCCAGTACAAGGAACCATCCTGAAAGAAGCTGGAGTCCATAAATTGCCCCCTCTCCTGGAGCTGCTCCTGCTGCAGCAGCCCATCCAGGCTAGTCCCGGCGAGGGTTTCGTTGGTTGGTTGACCGGGCAAGCAGTGTGTAGACTACACTGTGTCCCTCCCCTGCCAGCAGACCGACTGTTCATATGAAACAGAGGGGGTTAACCCGGGGGTTACTATAGCAACGGATGCTGCAGCAACCGCCGGATCGTCATGGAGACACAAGTTCCTAAAGCCCACAGTTCGAAGAGAGATCATCGTATAGTCAGATGGGGTGCTTGGAAGACAAACCAAAAATACCGCGATCTTCGTTATGAAATCCATTTAAACCCGAAAGCGTGCGACCTGTATACATTCTCCGTCGGGGAAAATTAAAACTCACAAGGGTAGGCCTATGTCAAATATCATATTAGCATTTCCTTTCCAGGGTATTGTGAAAAAATCAAATGAAACGTTTATTCACATATGTAAATAAAACCATGCATTTCTTTGCTAACTACAATTTGTCGAAAAAAAGCAATCAAAAATACTTCATGGATAAGGTGGGTTTCAGCCCGCAACCAACCGTCGCCTCTTAATACTATCTACGGATTACGAATTTGATAGTGTAACTTAAAACACTTGGGAAAACATTTGTCATTAGGTGGCCGACGAAATCCTCCGCGGGTGGTTGTACTTGGACAACATATCTGTGGAATTAAGAGATGGATACATTGACCTTGAGAAGCTCGAATACTTTGGTCGGCAGGAGCACATTGCCGTGATACTCCAGCCATAAGGCGGGAATGGGTACATGAAAGATCAAAACCTCATACGTCTGTCATCGAACACCTTAGTCAACTGAAATGTACTTAAAGACTAAGTTTCTTTCTTAAAACCGACGACGAAGTTTAGGACGGTTAGGAATACGTAAAGTCCTCATCACTAGCTAGGAGTTCTTCTAGAATTCAGCCACCATCTACTGAGAACTGGGCCCGAAGGTAACAGGGGCTAAAGTTTCCTTACAGACCTAACGTACACGGAGCTGTACCTCCATTCTCCCAGTAGCCTTGGTGACTTGTTTCTCAAGGGTGTTCTTAATCCCAGGTTATGTCACAATACTCAAGAATCGGCTGCAATGTTGTGTAGTTGAATAAAACGAATTTATGTACAAGAAATGTGAAGGATTAACTCACAGGTAATGTTTCGGCGTTAGTCGGGAATGACTGAATAAAAAGTATGAGAAAACACAGATTACCTAGTACCCCATTCGAAATCCAAAACACAGCATTTCAGTAGTTAACGTTACAACCATAACAAGAGTGGCTACCTTGTTAAGAATATCTGCAATGGACTAAAATAAATTCTCTGAAAAAAACAAATACACGTCACACACTTTTTCGGTTCCAGTGCAATGTAAGCCGTCAGTTGCGTATACCATAGCACCAAAGGTGTAGCGGTGTTGGCTTGAAAAGAACGGAAGACGATCTTGGGGGGGGGTTCATGAGAACGCAACATATGACCTTCCCCTAGTAATATTATCAGAGGGAGCCACTACAGGATAGAGCAATGAACTAGTCCTGCGTTGCCAAACATCACACCCAAACACACCCACTATTCAATTATCCAAATACAGTACGTAACGTTATTATGCGGCAGTTAGCGGCGAAATGCGAACCCCTGCACTAGTATAAACTCGAGCATACAATAGGAGCATTAACTTCTTCTTACAGCCCAGGGAAATGGAACGGTCAAAACTTGTCAGTCGTCAACCGGCATTGTAATGGTTATCGGTTGTTAGGGTAGTGGTAGTGTACTTACATACATATCTACCACGTGGAGATAAGACTTCCCATTCAGTTGACTCATCTTGAATTTCTGTAGCATGTACGTAACATAAGACGAGAAAACAATACAGGAAGTTGAGAGGTGTTTATTCAGCTTTTCATTACCGGCACAAACAAACTGCGGTAGCACATCTAAGACTTGCTACTTTTGCCTAAAACTGATTCACATTTTAGCTCAATGCGTAATTTGATAACGTTACATTTTATCTTTATGGTTTCCGCTACACGCAGAACACTGCTGAAGAGGTTCCATACCTCTGTCTAGGTTTTGTTTTCTCTCTTGCCTCGACCTTGATGGCATAAGACAGGTTTTATGGTTCAACGTTCCAAAGAAAGGGAAACCATGGAAGCGAGACCGGAGATGCACGGCAAGAGAAAGGACTTGACCTACGATAAAAGTCGTCAAAAAGTTAACGAATCTATGCTAAATCTATACTATCACAATAATAATAGTCACCCACCGTACTAAAGAGCGCCATCTCTACATAAACCGTTTATTAGAGTTTGATGTCTGTATATTTATTGTCCTGGCAGTCCTTTCGCCACACACGCACAGAGGAAATCAGCGTTTCATATTACACACATTGTCGGTTCACAAGTGTTACAATCCTGAACCTGGGCAGACAGCCACAGGATGTAGGTTTCCAGAGGTAACGCAGACACAAAAAAGAGAAACAGGAACATGGTGGCGACACGGGAACATCTGCTCCATTGGCCCTTTGTTCCGATTTCCTTCGGAGCAACGGGCCTCGTCTCGTCTACCCAGCCTTAGGGGTCTTCCGGCCAGCTGCTGTATCCAGCTTGCTACCAACCAAATAGTCTTTGTTAACTGAACTTGCTGCGTCTGCTTGCTTTCGAAAATTACTTTCACAGCTTAACTATGTACTTCGAAAACAAAGCGTTCCCTAAAATCCCACTTTACTTAACCATGGCAGGCTGCTTTTAAATTAATCTTGCATTAGTTCTTTTTTTGATACGTTGCTTGATAGCCCAGACTACTATGACTGCTAATACTCTATTATTTGACAGTGCACGCATATTATTCTGGCTTTGCATACTCATGTATAAACAGACCAGCTCCAAGTTATTCAGTCTCCACAATGCCGAATAACAACAGAAAAAAAAAACTGCGACTACACAGTGCATGTGACTGATATTATCCGTTCAAATTCACGTTTATGTTTAAACTATGTTCCCCACATCACCACCATTTCATGTAAACACAAACATCGGTGCCTAAGCAGTAAATGATCGCTAATGAAATTATGTAATGGGCAGAACTTCGGGAAATAAATGACGAGGAAATGGTAACCAATCTCACCGTTTACAGTAAGTTTTAAAATTAAAGTATAAGTACATTAATTTTATAACTGCAATATTACAACATTGCAATCCCATCTTCCACAGATCGCACATGCTATAGCATGCTACAGTCTATGTACAATGGTACGATCGTGGCGACAATGGTTGAAGTATAAAATCAAAAACAGATCTCAGCAATGGCACCTGAGCACATGGTTTTGGGTCTTGGCCGCCATGACTACAAAAGAAATTCACTTACCTTGTCTCCCAACGATTTCCGCTACATGTTCAGAACTTGGCACAGGCACACACTCCGTCATGTTTTGGCTCTTCTTGCCTCTGTTCTCATCAGGGAAGGCAGGCGTGAGAGTCTCGCCGGGTGATGGTTCAGTCGTTGTAGGTGAGGAATCATTGAAACCTAGCATTGATAATTCAAATGCTAGCTGAAGTGCTCTTTGGTCTTCGAGACCGCTATTATTTCGATCCATATCGGAAAACAGACTAGCAGGCATCACAGGATATAAAGGAATTATTACAACATACAATAAAAAGAACACTGTACAAAAATAAAACTACTCTTTAACGGCGCTGTTATGACGGTGACCGGCTAGTGTGCCGACGCAGTGTGGCCGGCAATGCGACTGGACTGCAATGCCTGTTTAGGATAAAGGCATGTGCTCAAACAAAACGTCACGGACCTTTGGCGCAGTTGCTCGGCGCGGTAAAATTGAATTCAGCTCTACTAGTGGTGCACTTGGAGCACGTGACTGTACGGCGCTCCCGCAGTGTGGCCCCCAATTGGGTGGATATTTTCCTCCCCTTGCTCCGCCTTATCAAGGAGGATGGAGACATGGCCGATGCTAAAATTACCAACTGCGCCGAGGGCCGAGGCGCGGAGCTAGACAAAGGAAGTAGGAACACGTGTTCGCATGGCTGTGCTTAGACCGCAAGTAGTGAACGAAGCCGAAGTTTAACGCTCGAAAACGTATATTTTCCTAGTTATGGAGTATAACAACTTGTAATCAACAGTGCATGCTACACTTATCGTATTTCCATCTTGTGCGTTGAACAGTAGGCACATGTGAAAGACAAAGTCAGAAATGTGACTGCTGACATCTGCATCACACTATTGTCCTTGCAGGAGGCGTACTGGGGTGTTCGCAACTGCATGCCACTGTTTTTTCTTACAATACCAGATACATATGCTTACAAAAGGACACGAATATACATAATATGATGAACCAAAATTGGATGGTCCGGCGTTCGATTCCCAGCACGGGCAAGCTTTTTTTCTTTACCCCAAAGCTAACTGACCGGTTCTGGGGCCCACTCAGCTTTCCGTTGCATGGGTGTCGAAGGTTTTTCCCGCGGGTTTAAGCAGCCAGTTAGAAGTTGACCACTGGTCTCCATCTGGAGCCGAGGTAAAGAGTAAGTGGTGCTATACCTCCACTCCCCCTATGTCTTCGTCGCGTGTACAGGGACAACTACCTTTTACCATAAACCAAAATAAGTTAGTGTTAAAACAGTAATTTAAAAATTCAAGCCACCTGCATATAACTTCAGAATACCTTCAGTTTGAGAAGGTCTGTGTGAACGTGCATCAATTGAATTTGCCCCCTAACAGACTGCTATAAAGCACGTTTTTCATTTCCTTGTTTTATGTTTGCCTCCTAACACATTAATGTCATATCTGTAGGGCACAATCGGAAGCGGAAATTTTACTGAGATTCTTCTGCATTCTTTCGTTTCTGCATTAGCCTATTTGAACGTGAAATTAACACAAAACGAATAGACGATTCCACTCCTTGATTTCAGACTTTCGCCGTGATATGAATATTGTATATTTTCTTCTGGGTATTTCCCCGGCGTGAAATTGTAGTTGGCCGACGTTTCGGAACCATGTATCAGTTCCATCTTCAAAGGCTGGGTGTACAGTGTGTGAACTGATACATGGTTCCGAAACGTCGGCCAACTACAATTTGACGCCGGGGAAATACCCAGAAGAAAATATACAAGATTCCACTCCTGTTTCAAGTTCGAAACTGCTAGGAGAATGCTCTATTAACCCTTTGAAGACGAAAATTAACCCGGGTTATATTAAACAGTCCGATTATACAACGCAGTAAACACGCTCCATCTCGATTAAAAAAGCACCGGTCCGTTAAGGCGGCACAGGGGAATAACCGCTGTCTGCTACGTGAAACATGCAAAACACATACATGCACTCTGAGGGAAGAATGTAAAATTTTTAAATGTTAAACCTGGTTGTACATAAAATAACTACTGGCCTTTTGTTGGGTACTGAGAAAGTCTATATTAAAAGTTTCCGGGAAATTTAATTTTTTTACTAGTGGTTTCCTATACACGTTGATGGATAAATAGTATCGTCAGTAAATGAACCTTATTAACAATGTAGTGCAAAAATGCAAAACTTAAAAGAAGGGAGAAAACAAGTGTAATCTGACTTGCAGTTTTGTCCTTGTTCAGTCCATGTTTGCTGTGCCAGGATGAAAAAATATACAGCATATGGTACATCTTCAAACAACCAACAGCCACTTGCGAAGTCTCTGTTCCTAAAGAAAACGTTTGCTCCTGGAATTGTTCATATCGCTGTAGTGACCACAAAATGGGTGTGGAATGTAGAACACATGAGATGAATGAGACATAACAACAATTTTGCTCCACGTATGACACTGGGTACAAAATTTTGGTAGAAACCACCAGTGAGATCATGGTATGGATAAAATAATAACATTAAAATTGATCCCGGAGAACTAGGTTATGATAATATGATTGAGATGGATCAGGATAAAGTGTAACGCCGGGCTGTGTCATCAATAAATCATCGTGCCAACATGAAATGCTTCTTAAGAGAAAGACTTTAAAATATTTAAAGGAAGCCCTGTACCAAAGGTTTAGCAGTCCAAACTACGCTCATTTCTAATACATGTATCTCAGATGAATTTTGGCATGTGACTTTGAATAACAAAGTGCAGAAGATGTACGAGAAGGAAGCCGCGGTTTATTTCAAAGCGTTATGCTTGAATCTACCTCGAAGCAAGAAGAAAAGCCACAGAAATTTCGATCAAGCTTCTAGGTTAAGTTTCCAGCCAAGCTCGAAATACTTTGACAGCAATACGCTTATGTGGGTCACCTTTAGATAAGTATGATTCGCGGAATATCAGATAACAAGAAACGATCAAAGATGGGAATTCAAGCGTCGTCTGCTGTGAATATATCAGTCAGTAGTGTCGCTTCCACGTCGTAATATGGGGTCATTATTTTATCCGACAACAATTGACTGCCACTTCTTGTGAGCTTTTTTGTCATATTAACGTAAACCATTCAGCTGACCGCCCACATTCGCGGCGGAGTATTGACGGGAAGTGACACCCGATAGTTACCAGATAAAATGAGGACCCTGTATGACGTAAAACGCATTAAAGTTTGACCAAATAACTTGTGAAAAAATTCGTATTTATGCACCTCTTGTGAACATACAAAGAATAATAAAACATTCTTAACAGATACTCTCCCCTACCTGTCGCTGGCCGTTCGACTAATCGAAAACGCTTTCTCTATTTGACACATGCATAAGGAAAGTATGACGTTTTACAAAATATTCTGTTACTCAATAGGTCATATTTACCCCCGCTTCTACAGTTATATATATGTTTTCTCAGAAAGTCCATATTAATGCACCTTTTGCTGATAATACAAACATTGTATTGATCGTATTTTTACAGATAACACCCCGTCCTGTTTTCAAACTTAAAAAAAGCAAAATAGTTTTTTGTTTCCGTCAAACACAACAATATTATTTATTTTACTCTATTTATTATACTGATCGACTTATTTCAACCTGCTCGATATTGATGATACTATGTTTACCTGCAACCATACCTCGTACCCGTCATAGATCTCATTGTGAATGCTCATCTTCTTAATTAATGACAATAGAATGGCGCCATAGAAACAAGAAACGAACAATATAAGATGTCTCAAGGTATATAAGAGTTAAACCTTGGTTTCTCACCAGTAGTGTTAAACCCCTCATGCCCATGGGAACAGCCATAAAATGGTTGTGCTTCTTCTTTGGCATCAGAGTTTTATGGCTAAACGATTATTCCAATCTTACATTTTCTGTTGCTGAGGAATCCAAAGGTTTATCGTCATGATCACAAAAGCTCGCCATTGGACATGGTCTGAATCAGGTAAATCCAATTAATTTCATCGAAACTGATTTGTCCAAAACTCAATTCCGCCTATGTCTGGATTTCCAGAGTGGTATCTGCACCTTAAACTATACAACCAAAAATTTCGTATCTATTAGTTCTCTTCATCGTGCGTGGAGCACGTCCTACTCATCTTATCCACCTCGCCGTAATTAACGCAGCAGTGTTAAGCGATGAATGCAAATATGTGATTACTTAATACCAAATCTGACGAAAATACGACAATACAAATACATATATGTAAAAATTATTTCACGTGAATGAACTATCTCGCTTATACTGTGAACAAATCACATGTGACAATTGCATATCTGCAGTCTGTGAACTTTCACCATATAGAAGTTATGTACAAACTATTAGCCAGTAATGGTCCATACCACTTTTCAGTCGACTCTGTTATTTTCACACCTCAGAAATACGAATCATATTTCCCGCAATATTACAAATATTGTAATAAAAACAGCAATTATTTTCGTGTATAAGAAGGATACATAGTTGTATTATAAAAAGAAGATATGGCATTTCTCTCATGAATTTTAACAAATAAATACATAACTACTCGGTACTCGAAAGTTCGATTTACTTCATTTTCATTAATTTTTGCCTTGAAATAATGTCTCACCCATGTACATACGTCCTCTAGTATACCAGCTATATAAATACACTCAGTTAAAGCATTTGGAAGAATTTTCCTTCTGACAACTAAGAAAAGTTCTATTAAATCAAGTGACAGCTCGGCAGTGTAAAACATAATCAATTAACGAGTAAGTCCCCTCGGTTCACACGGATGGCAATAGGCTGAATAACACTTGAAGACTTTTATATTCGTAAGTATTTTGTACCCGGATAATTGTATGTATTTTATATTTAATAAAGTCAATGAGATCAACACTCATTATCGAAACGAAATGTTCGATCGCTTTTCATTGTCGGGAAAATGAATTCTGCGAGTGCACAGGTAATATCCGCACTACGGGTACAATTTTACTTGCCCATGGCAATCAGATTTGATTAATGTGAAGTGTACCTTAGTGTAACAGAGCAATTAATTATTAGTGGAAATACTTCAGTAATGGTTGCAATACCTGTACAGCACGGTAATAATAACTCGACGGTTTCTCTATTATCACATACAGGATTATTTCGATAAAACAAAAATGTCAACTTGAAGTCAGTGATTGACTTCGATTTAATTTCCCGCTTTCACGCACATCGGACAGCAATATTTCCTTTGCGAAGTGGGAAGGTCATTCCACAGCATTGTGGGAAGTGGCACACCGAGGTACATGCAGTGTTGACACATGTCACATCTTTTGTCGACCACAAAAATGATAATTTCCCGCTTTCCAGCACGTTAGCAATATTTCTCTTGGGAGATGGGAATTTAATTACACTGGATTGTAGAACCTGGAACACTGCAGCACCATGCTATCCGACCGGATCCGCTCATGAATGTGGCAAACGAATGGGACGTTCCGGAAGGCATATACCCATGTAGCTGTAATCTTTGGGGTTGACATATGTTAGATGATTTGCGGTTTAGTCTGTGACTTGTATTTGAATGTTTGATTATTTTAGGTAGATGACGAATAACCCATGCACCACAAATATAATCATGAGGACGTGACAACCAAACGATATAGGCTTTAAGATTACGTAAGTGGATGTTAAATAATGATAGTAGTGAAGTGCTACTGCGATTGATCATGTGATTGTGTATGTAATCGTAGTAGGGTTGAATGGATATAGAAGGGCAACAAAAGTTCTTACTCGTTACGTGAATTATTTTATAAAGTGGAAAGTGATAAACGGGCTGCCAATTAAACAAATACATATCTAACATATGTATCAGTTTATTTTTCAAGTTAGTGAGCGCATTAAATAATTGTTTGCCGAATGGTACAGTGGCATTGCAGGAAGTGACACGATTTGAGTTTGTAGCTCACACCAGTCGTTTGCCAGTAATGCAGAGAATTAAAGTGGATATGCGGTCCATGTTTGACAAGTGTGTGAGGGCTGTACAACCAGATAGTTTACTGAAGAATGCAATTCATGTAGTAGGAAATGCTTTAATTGCCGGTGATAGACAGTATAAATTAAACAGGAACTGCTATTTGATTGGATTTGGAAAAGCTGTTTTGGGTATGGCATGTGAAGCAGAGAGAATACTTGGAAGTCATGTATGTTCTGGAATTATTAGTGTACCAGAAGGTATTCAAGAAGCTATGAAGAACAATCCCAGCATGCAACCTATGTCAGACAGTGTGTTAAACATCATAGAAGGGGCAAGAAATAATTTACCAGACCAGAATGCTGAGGAAGCTGCAAGAAAAATTAAACAAATGATTCAGAATTTAGGTAGTAGTGATCTTGTGATAGTCTTAATATCAGGTGGTGGTTCTGCCCTTCTGCCTCTCCCACTCCCACCAGTCACTCTAGAAGAAAAGTGTCAAATGGTGAAACTTCTGGCTGCAGCTGGAGCTAACATAGTTGAATTAAATTGTGTTCGGAAAAGATTTTCAGTTCTGAAAGGGGGAGGATTTGCACAGATAGCTTACCCTGCCCAAGTAGTGGCTCTAATTATCTCCGACATTGTTGGAGATCCAGTGGATTTAATTGCTAGTGGACCCACAGTTGTAAACAGTGATGCACCAGATGTTGCACTTAACATAATAAGAAAGTATTCCCTGCTGGATAAAATGCCAGCTTCCATACAAGCTGACCTAAGCACAACAAATAATATGAGATATGAGAAAGAAGCATTACACAACTCAAAAACATTTTCCCATGTTCAAAATTTACTGATAGGGTCCAATTTGAAAGCACTAATGGCAGCCAGAGAAGCTGCTCTCAGTAATAATTACAATTCTGTAATTTTGTCATGTGGTGTTGAAGGGCTTGTAACAGATGTTGGAAGAATGTATGCAACACTGGCAACTGCAGTCTGTGAAGATTTATATAGAAAATCTGCACCTGATAAAATACATGAAGTTTTTCATTGCATGGAAGAGCAGTATAACATCTGTGATGATGCAGAAAAAGATGTGCTGTGTGCTGTGAAAAACATGAAAAATAAAAAAGGAATATGTTTGATAGCTGGTGGAGAAACCACAGTTATTGTTACAGGTAATGGTTCAGGGGGAAGGAATCAAGAATTGGCAATGGTCTTTGCCAAATACATGAATGAAAATTCAAAGTTATTTCCATTCTTGGAACAATTTCATGCGGTTTTTTTAAGTGCAGGTACTGATGGAATAGATGGCCCAACTAATGCAGCTGGAGCTTTTGGTTATATGTATCAATTTATTGCAGCTACAGAACAGGATATGAAACCAGATGAATATGAAAATAATAATGACTCCTACAACTTTTATTTAAAATTGAATGATGGCGAAGATTTAATAGTTGTTGGACATACAGGGACAAATGTAATGGATGTACATATCTTGGTCATAGAACCAATTGAAAACGGTTCCTGATGCTTAGTTCTCTAATAATCATCTGACCAGAAGTGGTGTACTCCTAAATTTGAAATGTTTAAAATGTCCCTGCTGAGTAGTTAATAATCTAGTACATCACAATGGACTGGACAGTTTTAAATCTGTAAACATTTCCAATTTTACATTTTTGTATTGACATGGCCAAGCCATTGTAACCATTTTTCTTTTAACTCTTACAATGAAACTGGGATGACAACCTTTTCTTTTATAATTTTTTCCTGTCTTAATTTTTCTAAACACTTGTAAAACTATAATGTATAGTGCTTGGAGTTTGTATTTCTTTGTTCATAAGAGTCTGTGTTTTGTAATTAATTATTAGAATTGTTTTAAAATATATGTTTGTTTTGCATTGTTTTGGGACATACTCTTCCATAATATTCCTTGCATAATTTGGAAAAATGTTGAACAATTTTATATTTTTCATTTGTGGTCCCCATAGATTTTCACTTCTGAATTTTGCTCACTTTCCAAATTAATTGCCTAATTAATCAGTTAATTAAATTGCCCACATGATTAGCTGTTGGTCATGGCAGTGTGATGTTATTTGCTATAGGTCATGGCTATGTGATGTTATTGTAAAATGGAAGTTGAAATTGGGTATTGTTCTGTGTAGCTTGGATAATGGGAGTAAGTGTTGTGTCCCAGATTTCACAGTGATGTGCCACAGATATAAGAATGTTTAAACGTTACATGTGTTTCAAATTAATCTTTCAATGTACGGTGATCCCTGTATATTATCTAAAACATTCCAGTCTACTACTGTCACATCCTTTGAACAGTAAGGCATTGTGCAAGCAAGTAAATTTACAGATTTTACCAAATTTCTGCAAGAGTATCATTCCTTCTCGTAACACCTATATGTGTATTCCAAGTATTTATTTCCTGCTCTGAGAAATTCTGAATGCAAAACTTACATGTCTGAATGTGACATTCACTCACTCCTGTGACAGACTACAAGAAAATAATAATCTGTGCTCGTATGTTTTCTTATCTCCCTAAAATTCTCCACTTTTGGTTAGTGCGTGATTCTTTGTTCCTGTATGTTGTTGTTTTTACATACTTGTGTGGTGTTTCTAATTAGTGTGATAATTTTATGCATGGCAGGTGAGAAATCAATTTGTAATTCTGCTGAAATGTCTTCTTTTTTTTTATGATGAAGTAGTATGTAACCTACAGTACTTTCATCACATGTTCTGTGCTGATAATATCCTTTCATCTGCTTCTCTAAACATAAAGAATTCACTTGCATTTGCCAGAAGATGGCTTGCAAGAGTTCTATAAATGTTCCTATTGTATCAAAAGATTGAATATCTAATTTACAGCTTCACTGGTCCACATAAATATTCATATCTTTGGTGATGCATCCACATTATCATCAAATGTTATAATGCAGCCCAAATAGCTAGATTTATATGCTTGTTACTGTATCATGTTATTTATGCAAATTTTACTGCATATACATTTATTTTTAACCACGCATGATGTCATGTCTGAATTATTTGGTCATTTTAATTGATTTTCTATGGAAATGATACATGTGAGCCAAACTGCAACAATGAAGTGGTACAATACAGTAACCCTTCGCCTAACGGGGTTTGAACTATACGCGGTCCAAATTAAAGGTACCAAGGCAGTTGCCGAAGGATGAAAACGTCACATGCGGTTACTCATCCGACGAGGAAGGTGGTAGCATGAGGTACTCGGTCACTGCTGTGTGAATGTTTAATGTCGAAAAACCCATGTATTTAATACGTCCGCGTCCACGTAACATCCCATTCAGTAACAGTGGCGTACCGAGGGGGGTGGTTTGGGGTGTTCACCCCCCCCCCCCGAAATTCTAAAGATATCGGTGGAGTCCTCGATCGCATAAGCAAGAAGAACCGGCGTCTCGATTTCCTTTTGTAGTTCACTGTGTTCTC
>JGI20166J26741_10798892_pt1 | contig 15058 bp, 17 predicted proteins | sample TergutCu122P5_FD_26741 | JGI IMG/M metagenome (IMG submission 26741)
ATTGGCACGACCTGGTTCACATTCACGAAATTTAATGGCCCAACGATTTACTGCAGTTCTGTTAACAGTGTTTTCACCATACACAGCCTGTAAACGGCGAAGAATTTCAGCTGGCGTCACGTTTTCAGCACTTAAAAATTCAGTCACTGCACGTTGCTTCAATCTCGTTAACATACCACCATAACATGACTCCATGTTAACACACACTGTTTTAGAACCGGTGCAGAGAAAGGAATGAAACTTTGCATCGCTGTGCAGGAGGGTTGTGGCTACAAGGACACACTGCGCGCGCATCACTACTATGCTCCGTTGGCAAAATATTTCACTGTGCATTACTTATCAGCCGACCTACGTATTTGTTACCTCACTGTCAATGCAGAAGCAGCCCAGATATACAGTACCTCTACATACACTGTTACTGATGGCATGTGACAATAACTGTGTTTCAGCAAAGGAATGTAAACAGTCACAACACATCCAAAATAAGCTTTTGTCATTCATGGGGAAACATCTTCTGATAATCACAGATTAAGGATTGTGCTGACTGCTTTGTTACATACTGCAACACTGACCAAAGGGAAATATTATCAGAGTACTGATTGCAGTGAACACTGAGATTCTGTGGTTAATGTTTCAGCTTTTTTGGAATTACATGAGGCATCATCATAACATATACAGTGAATTCATAGTGACAACGGAATATGGGACCATGCCAAGATGAGAAAACAGATGAAAGTTACACACAATCAGAACACAGAAATGACATGTAATCTATTTATAAAGAAAGAGAAGAAAATTGAAAAAGCAACAATGAATGAACAATTACAGAACAGGCCTGTCAAAACCAAAGATGTTGCTCAAGCCATGTTACAGGAAATTATAAAAAATGCAAAATGTAATAGAAGTGAAAGATCATTTGCAACACCACGTACAAAATGAGTCAAGGCAGATTATAAAACTGAAAACCTTTGGTAAGTGTGTAACAAGAACAACAAATGGGTTTCACATTAATGAAGTTGGGTGCTCCAAATTAAATTATTTGCTGTCAGTTTTGGGAGAGAATATAGAATTTTCAAGCAGGCAGGCATGTTCTGTGCAAAACGGGTAGGAACTTAAGCTTTACTTGGCAGCTAATAGGAAACAACAAAAAGGCTCCTCTTGAAGAAATATGACAACATACAGAACATTTATGATTGTGAATACAGAAAAGGGGTAAGACTTCAAACAAAATCAGTGGTTCAGCAATACACTATCTGGACTTTTTGTATGAAAGGATAAAGGTCAAACAGCAATCAAATGAAAATGGCTTTATTATTATTATTATTATTATTGTAGTTGTTGTTGGAAGCATCAAGATAAGAATTTCATAAATTATGAGAAATGCCTTGAGAACTCAACTCATTCTCTAACTGCCACCAAAACCAGTTCTGGTAACTGAGAACGACCCATATAATGTTTAACTACATCTAGCGTCAACAATTTCATCAAGGAAATTTTATGTTGCCTGGTTAACTACATGTGACATCTCTTTTCATGAACAGATCTCAAAACCAGCACTACATCCTACAACATACTGGTCAGTTAAATAGAAAAAATCGCTCCCTGTTAAAGTTCAAGGTGATTCTTATGGTTTTGACACTGCTGAATCTGAATACGACAACCAATTGCCCTATCACCCACCAACATTAAAGGAGAGGATATTAAATTAAAAAATTATGTTTACAATAAAAAAAAAAGTAACAAATAGTTATCTAATTCCAATATACATTACCCAATAGTGAACAATATCTCTATATACAGTATCCGTACAAGAAAAAAATTCATTCAACACTCACTTCGTCTTCTTTTGCCTCTTACATTCACCAGATGGTGTACCCATATAAGACTCCAGCAATAGTTAGGCAACATATTGGATTCCATTTTCCATTGTACCTCTTTACAGTTTGGGAAATATGATGGAACGTTTCACCATGTTGATTGGAGATGGCTCTCACTTTTTCACGGAAAAAATCCAAATGGGAATAGAGAAAATTAAGTACCAACGACATGTTACACACCCTGGCACCGTGTGATGAAGTTTGCTCCTGCACAATTTCACCATAATTTTCCGCTTTTTCATTGCCTATAAAGTTTCTGCAGACATTTTTAAATGCCTTCCAGGCTCTTCGTTCTGCAGAATATAATTTTGGAATAAAGGCTTGGTCTTCAAATAGCTGTGTAATGAAAATTCTTTCATCTTGGCCTCACTATCTCTGGGAAATTTTTGCCTTAAATAGGTAAACCCTTCAATTTCTTTATACTTTGCTTTCACAGATATTTTTATCACAATGAGCTTGGCATGCAATGCAGGCTGATAGATTTTTGACTTATTCCCTGAAGCAGGATGTGGCACATTATTCTGACCTGGTGTTGTTTCTGACCGGAGTGGCCATTTTTATTCTGTAGTGGCAAGTGGCAGTCCCTAGCTCGGCTGTCCCATTCACATTATAAGCAAAAGAATTTAGTGTATCTGCCTTGCAACAGTCAGAAAAACTATAACTTTTAGGTCAGCACATATATCCCATCCGTGTTCTTCACAGCACAATTTTTGCAGCAAAACCTGAAGGTTCTTGTACATTTCATTCATGTGAACTGCAGGAGCCAGTGGGATACAATGGAACTTATTTCCACTGTGCAGTAACACTGCCTTTAAACTGACCTTAGATGAATCAATGAAAACCCTCCAATGCCCAGTGGTTTGATCAAGTCGCAATTCTTCCATTAATTCTTGGGTGCTCTTTCAGTATATTAGATCACCAATCACTAGTAATACATTGCTATGTCTTACTGCCTCTTCCTGTAGAATGAAACTATTACACCTTCCTCAAGAACATTCCACTGCTTAAGGCGGGATTCAGGTAGCTGAGCCTTTGTTTCGTCGCCATGATAAAATGACTGTGTTTAGCTAAACAGCTGGAAGGAAGCTTTTCAGTTTGAGATATAGTTTTAGACAATATTATTCTAGGTATTTAAGTGATTTAAATAAATAAAAATAAATGAATAGCATAAAAATCTTTGGTCCAGCTCCAGATTTCGGATTTGGCCACACAACTGAGGTATCAACTCATATCATCCAAACGGAGGGTGATATGAACATTTTATTTAGACATTCGAGATTGTAAACCTATTTCCAATAAAAATACATCAAAATTATTCCAGAGAGGAAAGTGATGCCGATCAGTAAAATCAAAATAAAAAGACATATTTCATAATGTACAAACCAGATGTCCTCTTTGCAGAACTTGGTCACGCAACACCCTCTATTTCCCGTAACATCCTGATCTTAATTGAATATAATAAACAAGGGATTCAGTAAAAGATTATATTGCAAAGAAATGACAACTAGATCAATAAAAGCACAATTCAGTTACAAAGGACACACAGGCTTCTCACAGCAGAAATACAAGGGAATGTGAACACACATGAATGGGACAGCTTAACTTCTCACAGCTGTGCTGATGAAGATTCCAGTCTTCTAAGATATAACACCGTGTAGACTGGCATATAAATATCAATGTTATGGAGAAGCTTGCTGCCTTCATCTTCAAGATAGCTGAAGAGGTGTCACTATTTCCAGAAACAGGGCTTTATAAAGAGGATTGACATGACAGGTAATTGGAGAAGGGGGCCAGTGAGAGTAGTGACATTCTGCAATAGCTTGAGGGCACTGGTGCAACACAGTGGGATATGAAAGGACATGACAGGAAGTTCTTATGGGTGTAGCGAGGATTAATGGATGTGAGCAAAAGCTGGGATGAGGTACAGAAATGAAACCAAAGTTGGAACAGGACTTCCCTGGACTTAATAAGCATTACTGCATATACATCTTTTGCTATGCATCTATCACAATTTTAAGAAACCAAGTAATGGTGGATATGCAGGCTCCATAGTACTTCATACTCCACACGTCCCAAGTTCAAGTCTCTGTTCTGCAGCCACATTTACAGGTTTCTTTGTGGTCTTCTTCAGCCCCTCCAAGCAACAATCATTACAGTATGCTACAAACAGACCAACAACTTATGCTTATCCTGCATTTTGAATTCATTATCATAAATAACCCCACTGTTGGATGCTACGCAACCTACAGGGTAAAAAAGAAGCAGTTAAATAAACCAAGAATCAATATACCAATCACCATTTTTTGTAAGGAATCTACACCACTAAAAACTACAAGCAGTCTTTACTCACCATAAGCTACAGACTTCCTTCAACCAATGTATGACAAAGAGTGACCTCCTCCGCTATATTTTGAGATGTTAACAAACCTCTTGATGTTAAGGAATGAAGGGCTGGTTGTTGCTGTATTCAGTGTAACAACTCTAGTACTCAATTTAGCCTTGAAAACTTCCACTGCTGGGTGCCTAAGAAACTATTCAGACACTAAATAGGGGGATTTGGAAGTGGGACATATGAAATTCATATAAACTGGAAGAATTGTAAGCATACACACTTTCACTTGCACATGCCTACGTCCATGAGTATGAAACCACAAACCTATCTTCAACTACAGAGAAAATTGAGCCAAAAAAATAAAAAGGCAGTGCATATTCCAGCTTATTTATTCCTCTTCACATACATAACACTACCCCTTACTTAACAGTACTGGCTGTGCTGACATAAAACACCACCAGGTGTTTTTACAGAATGTATTAATTAAATGTAACTTCCAAGAATGTCATGTAGGATGAGGTAGCACATTAGTACTATCAGGCAAGGACAGGTAGCACAAAACGAGCTTGCTTACTGTATTGTTCATGGAGCAGATTTACCCTCCTTGGCAGTCTGCAAAGCTTGAGTGATGTACAACTTTGCTAGAGACTGGGAGCAGAACTGTGAAATGTGCTGGCTGTATGTGCTGATCTGACCAGAGACAATCATAGGATTGAGACGCTGTGGCACAGGTATGGGACGGAACAACTTGTTTAGATCTTCTTCTGGAAGTGGCGGTTCATCCTTTGCTTGCCGAGCTGCATTCTCCTGAGACTGTTGAAAAGTCAAAGTGTTATTTCTTGTACACATGGTTTGCATACAACTTCCACTAACTCTTACTGTTCATGAGATTCCTGTTAAGTGTTTGCACCTCATACACAATCTGCAGTAAGACATAAGGTCCCATAAACAGCACATCAAATCTGGGCAACCATTGAAAGAATATGCTTTCTACTTGTATTCATTTTTATGCCTTCTGTATTTAATATTAAAAACCATTTATTCATTATCTGAAGCACAGAACAGAAGAAACGGAGCATGTTTGATTCTTACTATGAATCATCAGGGGGCTTCCACAGAACAAGGTTAAAAAACATATGAGGGATCAATTATACAGGGTGAGCATAAAATCTTTCCCCGATTACAAACAAGTGTTTACCTGGACATGTTGGAACTTTACGTTGCACCTCAGTTAGAAGAGTTTCAGCCGTGGATAATTTTCCAACAAGATGGTGCACCTCCACACTCGGGTTCAGATGTTCGTCGGTTTTTTGACGCAACATTTCCAAACAGGTGGATTGGGAGAGATGGTCCGACACCCTGGCTACCACGATCGCCGGATATCATACCTCTTGACTTCTTTTTATGGGGGTATGTTAAGGACAAAGTGTTTTTGACACCAGTTCCAGATATTACAAATTTGAAGGAAGGAATAACAGATGCTCTTGCTACAATAACTGAAGACATGTTGGACAACACGTGGAGAGAAATTGATTATCGGTTAGACATTCTCCGTGCAACAAAAGGCGCACATGTTGAAGTGTACTAATATGTTGTAAAAAAAACTTCTTGAGTTGAGTTACATTAAAAAAAAAAGTTTTTATTCCACGTAGTTTTCTTGTAATAAATGTTTGTAATCAGGGAAAGACTTTATGCTCACCCTGTATAATCACCGTAGTATATTTTCACATCATTATAGTGTATATTTGGTAAGATGGTGCCCCAGTTGCCTAAATGCATTAGTAGCTACAGATACATATATTTCAAGACAGGACAATGTGAAATGATTATCAGGGGAATATACAGTACTGATGCATGGTCAATGGAGAAGAAAATACATGCACCAAGACACACAATCTTACCCTTTTCTGCAAGAAGCGATGCTTATCTTGCTGCTGACGTATCACTTGTTGCTGGAAACGGTTGAACTTGATGGCTTCCTGGTTCAGTTCATCAACTCGGTCCATCAGACAGCGAAGCTGGCCTTCCAGCACAGAGCTAAATAAATAAATATATAAAAAAACATAAATTTAACTCAGAATCACAGCTTTTGAACAACACATCTTACACTTTTGCAGTTAATACAGCAGCAAGGCATTCTGGGTGGAATTCATAAGACTTCTTTCATAGCACACAGGCTTCTAATCAGATACAATGTGTCATTATGCAAAATTTAGGCAATGTACCCTATTAATGTAATTATGTTAAATTACTACTACTACTATAGTAGTGGTGATAAATAGTAGTGGTGATAATAGTAGTGGATGGAAAATAATAACAAAAAAAAAACCCCACCACCACCACCAACACAATACACAGCAGCAGCTGTGGCAGCAACCACCACTTACCACCTACTTCCAGCTATTAAATTATAAATTCAAATATGGGTGCGTCAGCTGCTAAGGCTCACATCCTACTCCCCTGAGATTCATTTCAATATTATCCTCCCATTCATGTGTAGGTCCACCAAGTCGTTTCGAGGTTTTGCAATGTAAACATGTAACTTACGCTGTCCCTAAATCAAGGAACCTAGTTCCTTCTTCCTCTGGAATCATGTCTGCTAGTTCAGACAACATGATGTTTGTAAGATGAGAATTCCTGATAACAATAGGGACTTCCACAAACAAACTTTCATATCCAATCTTGAGGTTTCTTAGTGCTTCTGGAGTAAACTCACTGTCCTTATACATCTGTATTGCTTGGGGAGTCAGACGATATGCTTTCACTGTTAGGAAGCCTCGAGCTGTCTTCTGGGTGTCTGTGGAGATAAATAAAATCAACTGCTATTCTACTGCCTATACTATTATTTATGACAGATGGAATTTGGAATCTGCATGAAAAATGTACATGTACATTTTGGTTCCTATGTTTCCCACTCCAAGATCTGTTCACAGTTCCATTTTAACAGAAGAGAGGCAGATCATGGAGTTCAGTTTTGCAATTTCTGTCAGTTTCCCACTACTGCCAGTTAAACCCAATAAAGGGCCACCGTGTTTATTCAGGCAACTGGTACAAGACTCCAGTGCCAAAAAATGCTGCTTTATGGGAATACATGGAGAAGGTGACCAGGATGTGCATGGCACAAATCTTGGCTAAAACTCTGTAACCAAACAGTACACTGCTGTAAACAGAAATGAGACCTTTACCACAAAGTGGCATGATGCACATGACAAAAATTCTCCAGAACCAGAGAATACAGACGGAAAAAGTAGATAAAGCCACAGGTGAAAAGGAGAAACATCTACTTTGTATAGATGGGTATCATTACAACATGGGGCTTGCAGAGAAGTAAATTATGATTATGAACTCTACTGAAAGCACAAAAATAGCATGAGGTGTTGTAAAACCTTCAATAATCCATACGACAGGACTGTCCTAAATTCATCTGCTATTCCTCGTGAAAAAAAGGCCAAGAACTGCTCTCTCAGAATTTGTATTGCACCTATCTGTCAGACCCCAGACAAGTTCAAAACTGCCAGCCAGTAACCAAAGGAGGAACACTGGGTTTGAAAAATCCTAGGAGCCTGACATGACACTTTATACAGTCTTAAACAAAAATGAGGGGAAAGAAAATTCTGTGTGTGCAATGCATCACTGAGGTGTACGTGGAAGAGATGGAACTCATGCTGCATATGCGTCAAATGTGATGCTGGTCAATGCCTGTATCCTAACTTCATGTTACATGAGTTGCCAAATAATTCTGCTACAACATGCCTGCATGAATGCATGACAGGCAGGGAGCAAGTTAGTGATGATGCTATTACTAATCAATCAAACTTCTCATTGCATACAACTAGAAGTAACTGAAGGCTAGGATCACAATGCCCACAGAAGAGTGTGTATTTGACAGAGGGAATGGCTGATGCAAACTGGAGGGCACTCAGGCACCATGTTTGCCACACAGTCAGTCTGAACTTTGCACACTGGTAATACGATTTAAATATATTACACGTGAAATGCAGCTTGTTCCAAGTTTTTTCAAGCTGGCAAAAGCACACTGTAGCTGGGCTATGCACAGACCTGTCCTTCCCAGCAATGCTGCCATGTTAGCATCATGTGAGGACAAAAACTTTTCTGGCATCAGCACTACTAAATAATGTTAACAACACTGCTAGAAGTAAAATTACTGATGCAGCAATTATAGTGACAGAAGCATCACACAGACCAAATATTGGGGACTGACCAACTGCTGTCTCTGCATCACAGCAAAGGTATGTGAATCGAACATACACCACACACCAAACACTCTATAAAACGGAACAACTATAACATTTTTAAATGAGTTATGTAATAACAGCCAAATGCTAAAACTATACAAAGTCAGTACCCCAATAGATGAAGAAATCCGTATTCAGGATTGGTGAAATGATACTGACAGAGGAAAAGTGAAGTACTTGAAGTAATGTGTCCCAATGCCACTTTGTCCACCACAAATCTCACACATAATGACACAGGAATGAACCCTGGCCTCCATAATGAGAGGTCAGCAACTAACTGTGTACATCACGGCATAACCACCAATTATAACACTTCTGTTTCCAACATACACAACACACTAAATTGCTTCACACTGCATGTACTGTCAGAACTAACTACTTGGGGTACATCTTTAAAAATGTGTATGACTTAAAAAACTATTATTTATTTCAATCCAGTTTGTGAAGGACTCCATTACACAACAACACACACATACCATGATTTCAGGCATTTCTGTTCAACATTTCGATAAATTAATTGTTGTTCTTACCAGGGACAAATTTCACTCTACAGCAGGTTAAAAAGAAATACACTGAACAAGTGAAAGATGACTATACACATCAGACATAAACTTTTTTAAGTCATAAGGCATTTAATCAATAATGACCACACATATGTGTATGGCAATTATTTAAGAAAAGTCATTCCACAAAATTAAATTATGCCTACAGACAAATCATTTACATTCCACGAACTGGCCACATACTATGCACTGACCATATATGACGACAACTGATTCTTCAATAGATGTCTGGTAATGATATTGCGATTCCAACAAGGGAAGGCTAAGGAAGTTGCCTACATCTGCACTTTGATACCATCCCACATGGAAATGATCTACATTAACTCTTCGTAATCGTCGCATCATTGCTAGCTGGTATTCCTCTGGAATATGAAGTAAATTCTTGTTAAGAAACCAATGAAAGAAGTTCAGAGTATGGACTTCTGGGTTGTGTGTTAGTGAATATCAACATTCTGAAAGAACTTGCTACCTCCACTTTCAGCATCAAAAACAATAAGTTACAGCTATGGTAGGTTAAATAAGGGAGAGGGCAGCATATTGTTATTCGTCAATCAAACTCCATAATGTTATAACCCAGGAAACCATAACATGAATATACATTACCACAAAACCCTGCAATATTACATGAAACCTGATCAACACATTTTGGGACATTATGAAAGCGGATCAGCTTCTTGTCTGCACATTTATGCAAACAAGTCAATGAAAGAAACTGTGTACTTGTGGTACCAGTATTACAACAAAGCCAAAATACAATAACTGTACAATACCTGACACACTGTTCTGATTTTCTGAATTCTGTTATTTTAAATATTCTACATATAATTCTATTATTTCTGTGGCATATCTTACTGTATGTGTAATCTAAAAAATAATATTGGTGAAACAAAAAGAAGAATCGAATACAGAAAGTGAGCCCTACTTATATTCCCAGTACCACACAGCAGTTTACAATTCCACATACGTAATCAAGGTTGGTAATATTGATGGTGATTGTACAACATACGATAGTGAACCAAAGCACAATGTTGAAGGAAAAAATATGACAATAATGTAAATGACACATCAATGCATAACCTCATGCCTGTCAATAATATGAAACTGTGAAGTGTGCTTTCAAACAATAAACATTTTGTCGACAATAACAGCAAATCTGCAAGCCTGAACTCCAAGAGTATGTGTTAATAAAATAAATTCTTCTCTGGGGATTACCGAATTTTTGAGGCATATTCACAATGCAAGCTGTGATTAATACTTGTCATTTCTTCATATAACTTCAGTGCCATAACTTGAGTTTCCACAAGAGCTTTGTATTGACAATCCTGAACTACTATGGCCTAATGACATAAAACTGATTCTAAAATTAAAAAAAAAACTCAGACCACAACCTGGCACACATTGTTTCTGTAATTACAAGTTAAACCATAACCTTCACAGACTGCAATGTCCTGAACCTGAAAGCATGACACATTTGTTACTACAATCTGATGATACCTTTGTGGACTCCACTTTCTTCTTCTGTTAACTGTGTTATCATTGTCTTGCATACTGTAACCTGGCGTTCTGTACGTCTTATGGTGGCAACTCTGAGAACATGACGCCTACATACATACGGCCTGAATTTTTGAAACCAGCAACACACATATGTTACACTACCATTGTAATGAAAACTTAGTACTTTTGATATAACAGTATTCCTTGGTGTCATTGAATACGTGTAATAAGAAAAATGTCATTGAACTTATCACTGGCCCCCATATTCTGGACGACTGATGGAAAAAGACCACCAACAGTGATGTTCACATGAGTACAGATGGTGCGTTATCTACTTACCTTCATCCATACTTTCGTCATTATGCTTTGGGAATGGAAAACAATTTGTAATTTCGAGACAGTTTTCAACTACCAAACCTAACAACGCTCCTTGAGCAACTTCCATATTTCCTGTTGATTCTTCATGACTGTGTTTTATCATTTTCATGACGGCCTGTAAGAACCGAATATTAGTTAAAAATAAGGATGCAAAAATAGCAGACATAAACCACACGTTTCAACAGTGTAACACAAATTCTAATTATTGCTAATCTTTTACCAAGCCATCCATTTGCACATAAGCAATAGAAGATTCATTATCTAGCACCCTACGAGATCCACTACGTCCGCTCGCCATTGCTAAAGTGTACAACAACTAAAAATTCACACCAGCAACCCGCACGCATGGAGTGGATCCAGTGTGTATTCCGTAGTTCCACTCTTACATCCGCGACTTTAGACACGGAGTGTGGCATTATGTCCCAGTGGAAGGAGCTTCTAGAGCAAGCCAGTACTGGCGTCGAACAAAGTAGGTTTCCACGGATTAAGACTGAGTTGTTTGTCGGTATCATGCATCAGAAATCTGTGGGTATATCCAGCCCACAGATCACGAGACCCAGCTTGTCAGCTTGTCTAGTTAACTTGTTATGGTGGGGCATGGGTGGTAGGCGTACGTGGTGAAGAAATATGGCAGAGGGGATTTGTTTAAGTGCTGTGCGCTTGTTTCCATTTTTACTTTTACTTTGTATGACAGATGTGTTCGTTGAATCACAGAATTCTCCTCGTAGCAGTGACAAGTCGATAGGTAATCTAGGAGTGAAAAATTATTTAGGGCCGACATTAAAATTTTTATATTGGTGAGTATGGACGAAGTGACAATGCCAACCAATTTTTAAATGCCTTAAATACAGACGTGTCAAACAGTGGCTGCATCCCTCAGATTTAATCGATATTTATTGTAGACGTATTTGAAATTAGGAACAATTGTGACCAGGTATAATAGCTCTTGTCCATGAAATGTAACTTGTGCATGGCGACGGATGAATCAGCATATTGCCGATGTCGCTTGTGTGATGAGGTTGCACAGGTTGATGGAAAGTAAATTAATCGGCAGAAAATAATGCGTTTAATTTACTAGACTAAACACGTAAACAGTTCACCCATGATAATTATAAAGTTGTACCAAAGATTCAATGACATGTTGGTGTTTCAGTATGGTTTGGGTTAAGTCATGGTGTTGTGAAAATCCATTTAAATTCCGCTTAAATTGGCAGAATGTACAAATCTTATCAGTTGCTTGTTGTTTGGTACAGCACAGAATGTTATATGACAAATGAGGGTAAATGCATATTTTTAGCCACAATAAATGTTATGATGCTTTTTATAGAGATTATTTTGTAGACCAGATCTAAATGTCTCAGATGATGGTGTGTTACAATAAATCTGGACCTGAGTAGCATGATGATGTCAGTAAAAGTTTATGTTTGAGATAATATATCATTTTTCTTTGACCAGCATGAGACTTACTGCTGTTTAATTCTAGGTCCACCTACACTGGGATAGTATTTGGGCTTAAAACCATCTGCATTTAAAAGAGCTTGAAATTCTAAGAAAAATGATGTATTATCTCAAATATGATAAAATTGTACATGCACCATTCTGCTTGTCAGGTCCAAAATGTGACTTATTTTGCACATTGGCCATTTCCTTGGGTGTTTCCAAACAAAAAAAATGTTTTAAAAACTGGATCTGTTACCATCATCAAGTGTGAAGATTCCTACTTAGTTGGTCAACATTGGAAGAGCTAGTTTCAGTCACTGGACATCAAGAACAGGGTTCTGCCATAGTTAATATTCAGTATCAGCAGGAAATAATAGAAAAATTACTAATGAAACTGAAACAGATTAGACAAAAACAAAGCTGGTTCTCATGTTTGTAGGGTTAGTCTCTTACAGACAGACACTAGAAGGCTGAAAATGAGGCAAGATAAATGACAAAATTCCCAGCTATATTGGATGAACAAACTGATCAATATGATGCAGAAGTACGAGGAAATTTTCATGAAACAACCTGGTAACAGTGAGCTAGGTGCAACAAAACTACTGTGTGACTGAACCTCACTGATGAGCAGAATCCAAATGGAGGCAATTTCCAGACATGCCCAGGATATCAAATTTGTCACACAAGCCATGTGGGCTGATGCCTTAATTTTTTGCATATGTTATTGGATTCAGTTTCTAAAACCCCGGTTTTATCTGAACATATGCATTGATCAGCATATGCATCACAATTTAGTTTTCCCTTTTTCTTGCAGCCCCTGCCATTGTAAAATGATAAGCTTCATTCTTGAGGTCTGTGCTCTTCTGGGATGTTATGTGGCATATGTTGTCATCCGGTTTTGATGTTTTAGGACAGACTGTCAGTCCTATCTTCAAGGGTCAAGTAGTAGTTCTTGGAATACTTAAACCTTGAAGATGGGACAGAAAGGTCAAACCAAAATGCCAGTAACCAGTTGCCAGCTTACGCCACGTAACATCTAAGAAGACTACGTGATGGTGGAAGCCTGAAATCTTGCACAGCTTAGATCTACCTTTTGATTCTGGCAAAGTGTCTTACAGATGTGTTATTTTATGTGCTGGCAGTATTTCTGTATGTGTTGGTTCAGTGTTGTGTGGCATAAAAGGGATGACATATTGATAATTAAGTTTATTTAATTTTCAGTTACTCATGAGGATATCGTAAGGTGTTTGAGCAGTATGCAGCCATCCTACACCAGAAGTACCCAGAAATTAGTGTTGAAGGCGATACATACCCGCCCCCTGATTATAAAGTAATGTTAGCTAGAGCTGTGGTATGTGATCAAATTTGTATCCATCTTTTTTATATGTATTTGAATAGTACAGGATGCACTCATATGTGGTTATCTCACAGTGTAACTACAGTGTAACACAACAGTCATTGAAGATGAAGTACAGTACAGCACACAGAGTGTTCATTGTTGAAACTTGTAATATAAAGTTGTTTGAAAAGTGCAAGGATTGTAGCCAGTCAGTTACAGAAAGGAAAGAGAGGTTAGATCTTGTACTGAAACATCTGGTGAAAAGTAGTATCCTAAGGAGTGTATGAATTCAGAAGACTATCATTTGGGCGTCACCGGGCCTGAAAGTCTAAGAACATGTGCATATGTTGTGTTCTTTGCATTGAGTTTTGACATCCATAAATTCATTTTTAATTGAAAAGGTTCAGTTGCTTGTACAAGATACTTGTGAGTTTGCAGAGACATTGTATCATTCAAAAATCATACCATATCTGTCAAGTACGTAATTTCATTATCTCCATGTTGGCTGAACAAATCCTTGAATTCTGTTCTACCAGAAAACAAAACAGGGGTGCTAATCATTACACTGCAAGACAAGCATACGAGTACACAATATATATATATATATATATATATATATGTAATTTACCACACATTTTGTTTGTTCAGGGGGCTGTCAAAATGCTGCTCATCATATGTATCCTTGGGAGTGTAAATATCTTCAATTTTCTTGGTTTGCAAGAACCATCTTGGTGGACATGGTGTACCAGAAACAAGCTGTATTCATGTATCATGATATTCTTTGTTTGCAATGCAGTAGAAGGACAATTATTATCAACTGGAGCTTTTGAAATATCTATGAATGGTAAGGAAATGTACTGAAAGGTTCTAAAAACCATATGTGTTCATTATTAAGGTTCTGAGCAACTGCCACTGTGTCTTTTGTCATGTTTATTACATTATCATAGCTAAGGCCATATTGCCATGAATCATTGGCTGACACTAAATTCAGTGCTGTAGAAGGAAGCAGTCATATTTAAGTTGAACTACTGTCTTGGGATGTGCCTCAAGGGACTGCTGAAAACTGTGAGAACCTCACTGAGGATAGCCAGTTTGTGGGCTAAGAGCTGAATCTTAGAATTATGGAGTGCTGGTCATTAAACCATATTTGTTGACTGCTAGTATTGTATCAAATGCTTATTGTTATTGATTATTCAGTGGGTCTTTTACTAAGGAGAAGGTGTGGACTTCAGAAAGAGAAAGTAACAGGGGCATCGAGAAAATTATATAATGAGGGCCTACTTAACCCTCTATCGACCAGTGTTACTTTCAGGTAACAACCACTTTTAATATTTTTTTCTGGCATGTTTTGACTTTGTTCCTTTATAAACCAAAGTTGC
>JGI20166J26741_10800004_pt1 | contig 15058 bp, 8 predicted proteins | sample TergutCu122P5_FD_26741 | JGI IMG/M metagenome (IMG submission 26741)
GGCTTGAGTTACGTCAAGTTCGAAGGGGAACGCTTTTTGCTCCGCGACGCTGTTGCCGAAGGAAAAGGAAGCGTCGTCGGCGACGCAATTTGGAACAAATACAAGAAATGGCCGGTTTATTCGAAATTTTTTGACAACGCCGGGCCGATTCCGCACCACATGCACCAGTTGCCGGAACACGCCGCCAAAACCGGACAGGAAGGGAAACCCGAAGCATATTATTTCCCGCCGCAACTGAACGCCGCCGAAAATCACTTCGACTACACGTTCATGGGGCTTGAGCCGGGCACGACGAAAGCCGATGTTTACAAATGCCTCGAAAACTGGAACAAAGGGGACAACGGCATTCTCGACCTTTCCAAAGCGTATCGGCTGAAACGGGGAACCGGCTGGTTCGTCCGCGCCGGCGTGTTGCACGCTCCCGGCTCGCTTTGCACGTATGAACCGCAATGGGGTTCCGACGTGTTCGGCATGTTTCAATCACTCGTCGAAGGACGGCAAGTACCGTGGGACCTGCTCGTCAAAGACGTGCCGCAGGAGAAAAAATTCGATCTCGATTACATCATCAGCCAACTCGACTGGGACCGGAATGTCGATCCGCATTTCAAGGAAAGCAACTACCTTGAACCGATTGTCGACCAGGAACGTTCCGGCGACGGTTATTGGGACAAATGGATCACTTACGGCACCGTTGTGGACGGCGAACAGCTTTTCTCCGCCAAAGAACTGACAATCATGCCCGGTGCCAAATGCAGGTTGCAAGACCCGGGGGCGAGCAGTTGGATCACCGTTCAGGGTTGCGGCAAGATGGGCAATTTGAACATTGAAACCCCGGTCATGATTCATTACGGCGAAGAGCCGAACGACGAAATGTATATCACCGCCGAGGCCGCGAAAACCGGCTTTGTCATCGAAAACACCGGCTCCGAGCCGCTTGTCGGACTCCGGTATTTCGGTCCCGAAACGCACAAAAATCTGCCGTCCGTCGGAGACGGTCGCAAGTAAAGAGGCGCAGTCTCAGAAAAAATGAGACGCAAGAAATCAGAGCCGCGACAGTCATGGAACGGTTACCCCGGTTCGACCGCCCGGTAACCCTCGCGGCTCTGGCTCTTGCTGAAAAGAGCGTCTCAGAAAATTCGGGCGATGGCGAGGCTTGCGGTTGCGCCTTCGCGTTTGCCGACGTAGCCTTGTGCGCCCAAATCGACGAAGAAACCACGATAAGCCGTCGGTTTCCAGGTCACCCCAAGTTCGCCGACGCCCGTGTCCCCGCGAAGGGAAGGAACGCCGATGGCATAACCGTTGGTCATGGCGCGGGCGGCACCGTCAAACTCGTGTTCCCAGGCCGCGCCGAAATAGGGTTTGAGGTCTTTGTTCACGCCGCTGCTGAAACGAGCCCCAAAACGGGTCCGGTGAGAGTTGACGCTTTGGAAATCGACCGGATCGCCGCTCGAAAGCGTGACGGCATCCCCTTGTTGCTTCGTCCAGAAGTATTTGCCGTAGAGGTCAAGCGTGGAATTTTTCGAGAGATTCAGGATTTTGCCGCCGCCGACATGCATGCCATAATACGCGGAGGAGGAGTCATAGCTTGCGGCACGTCCCAGAGGGTCGAGCAGGTCGCCGTTGTAGTACCCGTTATTGACCTGGCCCGCCCGGAAGCTGGCGTCGGCGTAAAAATGATTGCGGAAGTCCATGCGTCCCAGGATGCCGCCGCCCAGGTGATGAACATTGCCATTGCCGAGAACGGAAGCGTTGCTGAACGAGTTAAATGTGTCGTAGGAACCGTTGCCGTAATCGAAAAACGCGCCAAGCACCAGATTACCGGAATCGAGATTGATGAATTTGGAGAGGCCGGTGATGAGTGACAGGCTGGACATCTCCGCATGGCTCCCCGTGTTATAGCGTGACCATCCGCCGGATATGTCGAAGAACATTCCATTGCCGCGATGACTTGTCTCCATGGCCGCGTTGACCGCATTGCTCATGCCGTGCCCGGCGATGAGGTCGCCGCTCTGATACAAGAGAGATGTTCCGGAGAGAAAACCCTCGCTCAGAGCCTTCGTTGCCGGATTGATGCTCGTTTTTCTCAAAATGGCCCACAATTCGTTATTTGCATTTTCTTCGATGTCGAATTCATAGCGCAGAGTCACGCCCTGCATCCCCTGACCGTTGGCCGTGCTGTTGACCGGCGTTCCGGCGAGTGATTGCGCACTGATGAGGACAACATGGTCCCCTGCTTTCAAGGGCGAACTTGCACCATCAACCCCCACGTTGACGACGGCACCGGTGATGTCCGCCGTGCCGTTGACGTTGAGCATGACGCCGGCATTTCCCATCGCGGAAGGAAGAAAGAAGTTCAGATACTCAAAATTCTGCAAACTTGCAACCGTGACATTGGGGGAATAAAGGTTCAGCGTGTTGCCGGTGAAAGCGTCGCCGTTGTTCGTCCAGCCGCCGAAGAGACCGGTCGCCGGTCCAAACACCGAATTGCCGCTGATGGTCACAATATTGTTTGTGGCCGTACTGGTCCCGGTGGAGACTTCGGCATATCCGCCGTAAACATTCCCGTTCACGGTGCCGCCGCCGATGGTCACGCGGTTGCCGGTCGCCGTGGAAATACCGTCGATGTTGGAAGCATACCCGCCATAGACGTTCCCGCCCGCCGTGCTGTTACTGATGATCACGCTGTTGTTCGAAGCCAAAGCCGTGTCGTCGGTGTCGAGAGCGTACCCGCCATAGACATCCACCCCCACCGTACTGCCGTTACTGATGCTCAGAATATTGCCCGTGGCCGCGGTGTCGTCGCCGGTAATATCCGAAGGGTCGGCGTACCCGCCGTAAGCGTTTCCGTTCACTGTGCTGCCGTCGATGGTCACGCGGTTGCCCGAAGTGATGGCGGTGCCGCTGGTGTTGAAAGTATACCCGCCATAGACGTTCGTACCCACCACACTGCCGCGACTGATGGTCAGGATATTGCCCATGGACGTTGCACTGCCGCCGTAAACGTCAGGACTGTCGGCATACCCGCCGTAAACATTTCCGTCCACCGTGCCGCCGTTGTCAATGGTCACGCGGTTGCCGGAAGTCTCTGCCATACCGGTGGTGTTGACGGCATATCCGCCATAGACGTTCGTTTTCACCGCAGCACCATTGATGCTCAGGGTATTGCCCGTGACAAGAGCATCGCCGCTGGCGGGATCGGGGCTTTCGGCATACCCGCCATAGACGCTTCCGTTCACGATGCCGGCCTTATCAAGTGTCACGCTGTTGCCGGATGTCGTGGCATGGCCGGTGGTGTTGGAAGCATACCCGCCATAGACATTCGTTCCCACCGTACCGCCGCTGATGGCCAGAATATTGCCCGTGACCGTGGAATTGCCGCCGTAAGTGTTGGGACTGTCGGCATGACCGCCGTAGACATTTCCGTTCACCGTGCTGTCGGTGACGGTCATGGTGTTGTCCGAGGAGACGGCATTGCCCGCGAGGTTCAGGGAATATCCGCTGCTCGCATTCCCCCCCACCGTGCCGTTGCTGATGGTCATGGTGTTGCCCGTGGCGGTGATGGTATTGTGGACATCGCTGTCAGCACTGTCGGCCCACCCGCTGTATGCGTTTCCATTGATCGTGCTGTCGGTGACGGTCATGGTGTTGTTCGAGGAGACGACCGTGCCGCTGATGTTCCATGCATATCCGCTGCTTGCATTCCCCGCCACCGTACTGCCGTTGTTGATGGTCAGGGTGTTGCCCGTGGCCGTGGAGCCGTATTCCATCGCGTTGCTGTCGTAATAAGCCGCGGAGTACCCGGCATAGACGTCCTGCAACATCGTTCCGCCGGTGACGGTCACGGTGTTGTTTGTGACGTTGGTTTCGCCGTTCGAGCCGTTGGCATATCCTCCGTATGCGATATGCTTCACCGTGCTGTCGCTGATGTTCATGATATTGTTCGAGGCGACGGCGTTTCCGGAGAAGTTCCAGGAATATCCGCCGGCAACATTTCCGCCCATCGTGCTGGCATTGCTGATGGTCAGCGTATTGCCCGAGGCAGTGATCGTATTGGTGACATTGCTGAGCGAGGAGTCGGCATACCCGGCATAGACGTTTCGCAACACCACTTGACTGCCGTCGATGGTCACGGTGTTGTTTGCGGCCAGGACGTCGCCGTTCTCACTGTTGGCGGACCCTCCGAAGACACTGTTATACACGGTACTGCCGGTGATCGTGACACTGTTGTTTTCGGCGTTCGCGGGACCGTTGGTGTTTTCGGTATACCCGCCGCAGATATTGCCCATCACCGACGGCGTATTGACGCCAAGCGTGCTGTTGCTGATTTCCACGACATTTCTCAAGGCCGTCACCGTGGCGGCACTGTTGCTCATGTCACTGGCATACCCTCCTGAGAGGTTTCCATTGACCGTGCCGTTGCCGATGGTCACGCGGTTGTCCGTGGCAATGGCTTCAATACCATTCGTCATCCCGCCATAGACGTTTCCCGACACGGTGCCGTTGCTGATATCCACGGTGTTGAGCACCGCCGTGGCGGAAGCGTCGGTGCTGGAGGCGTATCCGCTGTAGATATCCGAACTCACCGTACTGTTGCCGCTGATGGTCACGCTGTTGCTCCCGGCCTCGGCGGAACCGGTCGCAGGCTGGTTATATCCGCCGCGAACAACCCCGGTCACGCTGCCTTGATCGCTGATGACAATGCTGTTGCCGTCGGGGGACGACATGCTGCCCGGATCGCCCGGCGTCGACGCACCGCCGTCCGTGGATACGTCGCCGTTACCGTAAACGTCGTGAGTGACCGAGCGGTTATCGATGGTGATCGTTTGTTGGGCGAAAACCTCATGTCGGGACCATATCAGGAAAAGTAACAGATAAAGAACGACAAAACTTATTATTTGACACGGTTTGAGAACACCCGGAGTGACATGTGGCCGTTGAGGCGGCTCGGAATTGATGATCGAATCTACAATACTATCCTTCGGCATTTTTAGTTTCCTTCGCAAATCGGACACTGTGATCAAATAAACAATGCATCCTTGCAATAAACGGCGCATCCTTGCCTGGAATAAAGACTCCTTCTCATTCCGGTGTCTTTATCGTCGCAGAGATATGGAAAATCCATGACATTTGCCCAGTTGGAAAATCATCCATGATCAGGAGGATTGTTCATGAAAGAGTTGCATGATGCGCGGAAAAAGAAGGCGGAACGCCGATGAAGATATTTCAGTATTGGCAATATTTTGACTTGATTTTATACCGTGCGGAAACGCAAAGAAATCCAAAACCGCAAAGCCGGCATATTGGCCGTTTCAGAAAAGACCGGGCGAAAAAAATCACATGACGCTTCGGAGAGTCCGGACGGCGGGTTTGACCGAGAGTATGGCCCGTAAAAGACGTTGCCAGTTTTGAGGCGTCCCCGGCGTCAGACGACCGAGAATCTGCTCCGAGACCGCTCCCGTCAGATGAGGAAGATTGCCGGGAATCTGATCGACATTCAACGACGTGAGAATCGCAACCGATACGGCATCCAGATGATCGGCGTCCATATTGGGATTTTCAAGCGGAGTCAGCTTGCCGCATGCGAGTTCCTGCTGAATTCTTGCAACCAGTGTCCTGTGATACCTTCCGCCGCCGGTCACAAACAGTTCCGCTTCGGACACCATGTTTCCGAATTGCAGCCGCATCAAACGGGCGATCCGGCATGCAACGGCATGAACCAACGTGCTGAGCACGTCCCGCAACGACCAGTTTTTCAATTTCGCCTGTTCAAAAATCGCGGAAATTTGCCTTGCGGCAAAAACCGGGACAAAAGGGGAACAGTGGCAATACTTGCCGTCCTGCGATTGCCGAATGTCTGTTTTTTGAAAAAATTCCCGCAACTCGGAAATTTGTTCCCCATGAACCGCAAGACGTCCGCCGTCATCATGATTTTGCTCGCCGTTTGTCAATCGCTTGACGACGGGGTCGAGCAAACAGCCGCACGCTCCGGCGGAACCATAGCCGATCTTGTTTTTGTTGCCGTGTTCCAGTCCCGGCAAAAACGTAATCCTGGCCTCCTGCCCAAGATCAAGCATGAGACGGTGTCGGGCAGGCGAATGCAGAAGAATCCAGTGTGGCAATGCAAAAACCGGACATCCCTGTCCTTCAGCGGCCAAATCCCTGGCCGGAAACGCATCAATGATATTGTGACCGGTTCGCAAGGCCAATCCGGTCGCATCACACAGGCTTTCGCAATAACAAAATCCGTTGTCCGTTGTTTCTTTCACCGAACCATGCGTGGACATTCCCCGGACACCCGACCCTTTGATGTCCGGCGCAAACAAAGAAGCGGAAACAGACCAAACGCCGGGGTCATGCACCCCGACCGCCAGCAATTCTCCGGGAGTGACTCCCGAAACCGTCAATATTTCCCGAAGAGCCTCTTCCTGAATTTCGAGTAATATTTCGCGACCTTCCCTGGTCAAACGCGGGGTCGTGATTCCATTCACGGACCTCCCGGCATCATAAGGAGACCCGGCATCCTTGCCGGATTTGGGCACACCTTTGCCCCCCTCCTTATTTTTTTCTGCGGCCAACAAGCCCGTCAGTCTTTCCACGTCAAAAACCCTGCCGATATTTTGCGGCAGATCAATGGCCAATCCATGGCCGATCTCAATCGGAGCACCGGCACCGACGCCGTGAATTCCGACAAGAGCCGCTTCCAGCCGCCTGCAACACGACGTCACGCACAAGCCGGCAAACCATCGGATTTGCGTTTCAGTCGGTTGGTGGTTCTGACGAAGAAAAGACATCGGATTAAATGAAAAGTGATAAGTGATAAGTGAAAAGCGAAAAATCAGTAGCCGCCGGGTCTGCCCGGCAAAACTTACCATTTTTCCAATGCATTCTCGGCGGCAAGGGTCAGACCGCGGGATTCCACGATTCCTTGTACAAACTCGTGAAACAAACGAATGTCCAAAGCGGTGGCCGACGGTGCTTCGGGGTGAAATTGTGTTCCGAATGCAAACCAGTCGTCCTGAATCGATTCGATCGCTTCCGCGACGCCGTCGGGACAACGTGCCGTGAGGAGAAATCCCGGGGCGACATCATCGACGGCCATGTGGTGCATGCTGTTGACGCGGATTTCGTTTTCGCCGTAAACTTTTTCCATCAGGGAACCCGGCGTGACTTCAAGAGCGTGACGGTGATTGGGGTCCATGCTGTCACGATGAGGAAGAGCATTCGGAAGGTCTTCCGGAATGTGATATAAAAGAGTGCCGCCTTGGGAAACATTAAGAAGCTGCATCCCTGCGCCGATGGCAAAGAGAGGAATGCGCCGTTTGGCAATTCGGTCGATCAAAAGGCGATCGAAGGTTTCGCGGCGTTCCGCCATCGGCTTAATGCATGAATGCCACATGTAACCATCTTTTTGCGGGTCAAGGTCAGCTCCGCCGATCATGACCACGCCGTCAACGGTACCAAGAATCTGTTCAATGTCTTCCCCTTTCGAGTAAGGGGGGATGAGGACAGGAACGGCACCTGCCTTGATGACGGAATCAAAATACCCAGCCGGGACATAACTGTAAGTCGTTTTGTTTCTTTCATTGACGTAAAATTCCGCATTGATACCAATCAACGGTTTCCTTGTCTCCATCGCATTCCTCCTGATTTAACCAGTTTGAAGCGGGAGAAAACATTTTTATCGCTCAACGTTCGTTCATGGCAAAAACATCTTGTCAAATGCCATTTCTTATCATGAAGCCACTTGAAAATTCCAAAAACTGATGACGGCAAGTCTTGCAACGCAGGACGTCTCATTGAGGCCGAAGGCTACCGCCCATACCGGCTACGGTATATCTGCCGGTCATTGCGATGCCCCGGCGAATGAAAAAAGGGTTTGAAGAAATTTTCTTGTGAGATACATATTGATAAGAATCAAAACGAAAAGCACCGTTCCGGAACCACGCATTTCAATGATCATCATTTCAATAACAATGCGGTGTCCCCTGATTTCGGCAATCCGGTTGCCTGTTTTACGGCAACCTGTTAATAAGGCTGGCCTTATTATGCAAACAAGGTTGTTTGCACGATTGATAAAAAAGTTCCTCGTCTTTTCTGGCCTTATGGATTATGTGTTTCGGATCGTCACTTCCGATACTGAGGAATGCAAGTCTCAGAGCAGTTTAAATCAGTTTTGCGGAATGTGCAAGATAAGTCAACTTTTTTGTCCTATCTTGTGTGTGATGATCAGTCTTCTACTACATATTGTTTTCCTTGAATTTCTTATTCTTTTTATTTTATCTATTATAATATTTCTGTTCTGTTGCATGCGGAAAATGGGCATACAGCACAACATCAATCATGCTTTTTATTCCAAAGAAGAATATCTGTTTTTTGGCATTCAGCCGTATCTCTTTTTTGCAAAAAAATACCACAACAATAGCGACGACTTTGCTTTTTATGTAGAATGGTTGGTATGCTGTTTGAAAATCTTCGAAGCGGGTGACAGGCGGCAGAAATGGTCCGTGACTTTTTCATTTTCAGATCGTGAGGGCTTATCATGCGACTTTCTTTGCATCATTCACTGCCAAAAGGCATTTGGGTGGTATTGCTTTTCTTGACTTTTTGGGGAAATCATGCGCTGATGGCTCAAACCGGTCCGGATAACCTGCCGGCAATGTTTCCGTTTGTGATTTCGTTTGACGCACCGGACAATATCACGAATATTTCATCCCAACTTGAAGCACCGGCGGGAAAATCAGGTTTTGTCCGGGTGGAAGACGGGTGTTTTGTCACGGATCGCGGACCGATCCGGTTTTGGGGGACGAATCTCACCTTTATGGCCAATTTTCCGACCCCCGAACAGGCGGATCAACTGGCCGACCGTCTGGCACGCTTCGGTTACAACTGCGCGCGGCTGCACCATGTCGATACGGGAAACAATTCGCTTGTCAGCGGCAGGAACACGTTGACGGAACTTGATCCGAAAAAACTCGACGCTTACGACCGATTGGTCGCCGCTCTTAAAAAACGGGGAATTTACGTTAATATCAACCTGCATGTCGGACGCTGGTTCGACGATCGCGACGGCTTCCCGTTTCGTGACCAGCGACCGGATTTCGACAAAGGGGTCGGCAATTTCGAGCCTCGCATGATCGAATATCAGAAAAAATACGCGAAGGACCTGCTGACGCACGTCAATCCTTATACGAAGCTGGCGTATTGCAACGATCCTTGTGTCGCGATGGTCGAAATCAGCAACGAAGATTCGATCGTTGTGGAATGGTGCGGGGGCAAACTGGAAACCCTGCCGGAACCATACCTCGGTCTGCTCCGCAAACTCTGGAACGACTGGCTGCGAAACAAATACCAAACCACCGAACAACTGCGAACCGCCTGGGGATGCAGTTCGGTTCCGCTTGGCAAGGAAATGCTTACTGCCGGCACGTTTGACAATGACGAAGCGGTTCTTTCGCGGCAATTGAGCCTGCATACCGACGATCAATCGGACTCGGAAATGTGGGTGACCGACGGATTACTGAAAATCCGCGTCACGAAAATGGGCCGCGAAAACTGGATTCCACAGCTTTATTTTCGACCTTGTGCCGTGGAAAAAGACAAGCCGTATCAGTTGACGATCAAAATCCGTTCCGACAAACCGACAAAAGTGATGGCAAGCGTCCGGATGGATCACGAACCGTGGGAAGCGGTCGGCTGTCAAAAAAATCTCGCCGTCGGGCCGGAATGGAAAACATTTGAAATGCCGTTCCATGCAACCGCCGATGACGGTCAGGCTCGCATCAATCTCAACGATTTTCAGCCGGACACCATTTATGAAATCGACACGATTTCGTTGCGGCCCGGCGGAACGTTCGGCTTGCAACCGGACCAATCGCTCGAATCCGGAAACGTCTCGCTCCTGGGGCCGTTCGAACAAGGGGCGTTGCAAAACACGTCGCGCGATTTTATCGAATTTCTTTTCGACATTGAGAACGATTATTGGCTCGGAATGCATGACTACATCAAAAACGACCTGAAAGTGCAGGCACCGGTCACCGGAACGCAGCTCAATTACGGTTCGACGCAGGTGCAAGCGAAGCTCGATTATTGCGACAACCACTCCTACTGGAATCATCCGGTATTTCCGGGACGACCATGGGACATGAACAACTGGTACGTGAGCAATATTTCGCTGGCCAATCATGCCGACACGGGAACGTTGACCAGGCTTGCGACGCGTCGCGTTGCCGGGAAACCTTACACGGTCAGCGAGTATGACCATCCGTTTCCGAACGAGTACAACGCAGAAGGTTATCCGATGATCGCCGCGTTCGGACGTTTCCAGAATTGGGACGCCGTTTTTCCGTTCGCATACACAGGCGGTAACGACTTTGCGCCGCAAAATATCACCGGCTTTTTTGATTCGATCGGAAACGCCGCCCGGACCGCCCATACGATCGCCTGTCACGAGATGTTCGTGCGGGGGGATGTCGCCGTTGCCCGGCAAACGTTTGATGTCGGAATGACTCCGGAACAGGAAGTCGGAATCATGCTTGAAAAAGGAGGGCCGTATCAGATCGGCTGGGGAGGGCTCAATGCCGATGAACGAACCGCTCTGCTGCATGGAACCAGGCTCGAGCTGACCGGCAAGTCATCCCTGGAGTTGCCGGCGATTCCAAAAGATCAAAAATTGTTTGTCAGCGACACGAAACAAATGCGCTGGGACATGACCGAACAAGGGAAAGGTTACATGACGGTTGATTCACCGAACACGAAACTGTTCAGCGGATTCGTGCCGAAAAAACCCGTAATCCTCGGCGACGTGACGCTTGAAATCGGGAAAACGCAGCTCGGTTGGTGTACGATTTCACTCGTTTCCGTCAACGGCAACGGTTTCGGCCAAAACGATCAACCAAATAATCAACAAAATGATCAACCAACGCGACTCCTTGTGGCGGCGACCGGAAAATGCCTCAATACCGGCATGACGCTCGAATCACTGGGGAACGGTCGCGTGACCGTCGGCAACCGGTGGGGAGCCGGTCCGGTTCTCTGCGAAGGAATTCCCGCCAAACTGACGCTCCCCGTCGATCCCGGGCGGATCAAATTTTTCCCGCTGGACGCTTCCGGAAACCGTAAAACGGCGGTCCCGGTGAAAAATGCAAATTCGACAAACAATTCGACAAACAATTCCGCAAATGGTTCCGCAAATGGTTCCATGGTCGAATTGACGCCGGAAGCCGAAACGCTCTGGTACGAAATCGTGATCGAAAAACCGACGCAACAGTGATTGATTGCGAGATAACGCCGACTCATGACATCAATTCTTGAAAGGTTCCAGGAGTTCAATATGAGGTTTATCATCAGATATTTTTCGGGACAGTTTCACCAAGCCGATCGTCATCGAACATTTTTGCTGATCGCGGTTGCGGCGATGATTCTGTTTCTTTCCATTCCAGTGCGGGCGGAAAACGCCGCTCCCCCCAAAAAAGCCAAGAACGTCATTTTAATGATCGGCGACGGGATGGGGTTCAATCAAACGATTGCCGGTGCGTATTGGCGTTACGGCAAGTTGGGGGAAATGGCCTGCGATCAATTCCCCGTTCATTGCGGAGTAACGACGTTTTCGTCGAAAGGCGGGCCTGTTCCCCGACATTATGAGGGCTATAACCCGCAAACATTTTGGCAAAATCCCAAATCGGCTGCCGCAAGCACGGAATTGACGACAACGACGGATTCCGCCGCCGCCATCACCTCGCTGCAAACGGGTGAAAAAACCAGGACGCCTTATCTTGGAGTGGGTGTTGATAAAAAGCCGCTTTTGCTTGTTTCCGAAGTTGCCAAAGCCGCCGGAAAATCGACCGGTGCCGTTTCCACCATGATGGGGTGTCATGCCACTCCGGCAGGCGTCGGAGCACACAACGCAATGCGTGATGATTATTCGAATATTTTCCTTGAACTGACCGGCGAAAACGGCTTGACTGTTTTGGTCGGTGCGGGACATCCTTGTTACAATGACAAAGGAGTGCAGCTTTCCGAAGACAAATACGACTTCAAAGCGGTCGGCGGTGAAGCGACCTGGGAAGAAATCAAAAGTACCGAAGGCCGCAACGGTTACACATTGATCGAAGACGTTCGCAATTTCGAAAAACTGGCACGGGACAAGAAAAACCTCCCGAAAAAATTGCTCGGCATTGCCAAAGCAGGCTTCAGTATTCCACCTGTTGATGGGGCTCCTTCGACCTGTCCGGCGGAAAACGGGGTCATTGAAAAAATGATGGAAGGGGTCGGCACACGAAACCTGCCGACGCTGACAACCATGTCGCTCGCGGCGATCAATGTTCTTTCCCAAAACGAGAACGGGTTTTATCTCATGATCGAAGGAGGGGCGATTGACACGGCATGTCACGAGAATAATCAGGAACGTTTTCTGATGGAACAAACCGGATTCACCAAAGCGGTGGACGCCATTGTCCAATGGGTCGAAAACAACAGCAGTTGGGATGAAACGGTTCTCCTCGTGACCGCCGATCATGAAACCGGATTTCTTTGGGGGGCGGGAACATTCCTCAACCAGGACGGCAAGCCGGGATACAATGCGGATCAGGATGAATTTGTCGCATTCCGGCCGATTGTCAACGAAGGGTGCGGTCGCGTTCCCGGCATGCAGTTCATTTCTTCCGGTCACTCCAATTCGCTGGTTCCGCTCTGGGGAATCGGCCCCGGCATTGAAGAACTGGAAAAATGCTGTTACGGCATTGATGAAAAAGCCGCAAAAATGTGGAACTTTTCAGGAAAATACCTCGACAACGCGGATATTGGAATGTTTCTCAAAAGCAAAATGTGATTTCAAGGTATTTTCGATTATTTCATCAGGGACGGCGGATTGCAAATGACGGTTGAACGTTACCTCAAACCGGAAGTGGTGCAAACAATCAAGCGGCTGGATTTGCGGGCCCAGTTCATCATCAAGGGGTTCATGCACGGTTTGCATTCCAGCCCGCTTCACGGCTTTTCGGTCGAGTTCAGCGAACACCGGAAATACACCCCCGGCGATGATCCCGGCGACATTGATTGGCTCGTATTCGCCAAGACCGACAAGTATTACGTTCGAAAATATGAGGCGGAAACGAATCTGACCGCTTATCTGGTCATCGACACGAGCCGTTCCATGGGGTATACGTACCGGCAGGAACTGACGAAATTCGATTACGCCGTTTCACTTGCCGCGGCACTCGCCTATTTGATGGTGCATCAACAGGACCCTGTCGGATTGATCACGTTCGGCAAACGCATCCAGGCGAGTCTTTCGCCCAAATCGAAACGTTCCCAGCTCGGCAATATTCTTGCATTACTCGCCGGTCTGACCCCCGACGGCGAGACCGACATTGCGGCGTCCCTGCATCAACTGGCGTCGCTGCTCCGGCACGCAAGTCTCGTCATGATTTTCAGCGATTTGCTTTCGGAACAGGACGAAATCGTCCGTGTTTTGCATCGTTTGCGTCATGCCGGTCATGACGTGATCCTGTTTCACATTCTCGACGAAGCGGAAGTCCGGTTTCCATTCGCCGGAAATGTCGAGTTACACGACCCGGAAACAGGGGATCGCGTTCAAGGCAACGCCGACCATTTTCGAAGTGATTACCTCGCCGAAATCGAAGCATTTCGGTCGAAATTTCAAAAAGAATGCTCGACGGCTCTTGTCGATTACGTGCCGCTCGACACAAGCATGCAATTTGACAAAGCACTGATCGGATACCTGCAACGACGAAGCATTCGTTAGAGCGTATCCGGAGTTGGTTTGGAGATGTTCTTTCAATCAAGGAGCGACCAACGGGAGCGGAAAAATTTCAGACCAATTCCAAATTTGCTCTAAACCGTATTCAACCACCGTCGGAAAAATCGCCGAACAGGGATTCGGCGGGTCAGCCGAAGCAATCGAAGCGGTTTCCACCCCCTGACGATTGAGCGATGCCGTAGGTATTGAAATACCGCTTTTGTGCGGGCGGCTGCACCGTTGCGACTTGAGTCGTCGTCGATGATCTGAGATAGTTGTCCGGGCAAACAAAATTGCTCGAACCGGTGCTCGTGCTCGTTTTTGCAAAAGAACGATTGGACGACCCCCAACGTGCGGTTGTCGCATTGACTTTCTCTTGTCTGACGGATTTGTCCGTCGTGATCCAATCCGACCTGGAACTGGTCATCGGCACCCTCGTTGTGCCGGTTCCATAAGTCGTACATGAACAAGTCGGGCTGGCCATATCGATACCATCCTTGATTTTTTATTGAATTTGTTGAATTTGTTCAAAACGGGCAGCGATCAATCTTGCAATTTAGGGAAATTACACAAAAAACGCCCATCCATCTCGTCCTGACATGTCAACTAATGTACACATCTCCATCCTGTAATGGAATCGTCGGCCTTTTTTCTCTTGATCTTCAGTATCCTTCTTTACGTCCTCACATTTTATCTGAACTGTTTGTTTTTTCCATATTTTATTGTGCTGGAAATAAAAAAAGACGTGTCCGGTGAATCGCCGGTCTCGCTGAGATGGGCAAAATCGCGTATTTTGTGATGTCTTCGCATCTCAGCGCAACCGGCAGACGTGGAAGCGTTTTGCATTTTTCTCGCCGCCACGATACTCAAGCCACTTAGAGCGAATTAAAAGCAGGTCTTGAGTAATTTGGTGAATTTTGATAGGATGTCTGTGGTATTTTTGATTCACGTTGGAATTTCATGGAGGAGCAGATGGCACGGGCATATTCGCTGGATTTGCGGGAACGGGTTTTGAACGAGATTGATGCGGGGATGTCAACGGAAGATGCGGCAAGAAAATATTCGGTCAGTATTGCATGGGCATACTCATTGAAAAAACAGCGACGCGAAACCGGGAGCATCGCCCCGAAGGAATATCATCGTGGCCAGGAACGGAAACTCGCTCCGTATGAACAGGAAGTCCGGCAACTTGTCGCCGATCATCCCGATGCAACGCTTGTTGAACTTCATCAGCAGTTGCCCGAAGCAGTTCACGTCAGTGTGCCGACACTTCACAATTTTTTGAAGCACTTGAAAATCACC
>JGI20166J26741_10801115_pt1 | contig 15056 bp, 7 predicted proteins | sample TergutCu122P5_FD_26741 | JGI IMG/M metagenome (IMG submission 26741)
AGTGTCATGCAAGATCTGAAGTTCTCATGGAAATCAATATAAAAATTACTGTCTTGTGATGTTGTGTATATACTAGCCTGAAGATGGCGTAGATCCCTCCAGAACACTGAAAGATATCCACCCGACTACATGGCATCACACCCCAAAAATTACCAATCATAATTAAATGGTGTATTTGTAGCACTGTAATCCTATTTCCTACAAGGGACTAATATTTTTTTTTTCCTTCAACATCTTATACAGGCACGCACAGCAAGGCAACCTGCATGGAAATTTGCACCCAAAAAACATATGCTAACATTCTTTCTGTTCATGAGTAGCATTCAGTTGTCTCCTGTAATTAACACACACAACACACACACACACACACACACACACTCAAATCTCTAGCTTGTTTTAGTTTTCCATTTTCATTTACTGTAAAACTCCCCTTTCTAAATCATTACTTCATGATCAGGCCATGAGAATTTTCTCCTTTGTATGGTAGGAAGTCAAGTCAAAAAAATTTCTAAGTAAAAGTATGGAAGGTCAATTTAAATTAGGGAAGTTATTTTATCAAAGCATATCAAACTAAAAATAATTCTAGTTATGAAATTCACATGCTGTACCCACAACTTTCAAACATATGCCTTGAATACAGTACATCCAGAAAACTATTTATACACTGCAGCAAACAGAATTTCCAAGAAATTCAGGACATGTTTGATCAATCTTGCTAAGAAATGAATTTCATAACATAAATAACAATTGTACTGCCTTTTCATTTTGCTAGAATATGTATATATGTATTAAAATAAATGTATGTAAGATAGGGGAGACAGGACAGGCTACTGAGCACAGCAGGGGGCCTTAGACTCCAGCACAATTTGTCATGTCCTTACTCTTTTGGTATTTGCAAAGAAAAATGCATCAGCTGCCGCTGTACATTACCGACTAGTCATCAAATTTTTAGAATCTGCATATAAATATAATTTTTAATTCCTATACAAATATTGTAATTTAAATTGTACCTAAACCTTCCGTTCTCTGAGATGTCTCTAAACAAAACACTATACTAGGGTAAGGTACAAAGTATATCTGTCAAAACAGATCCATCCAAAACAAAGAGCATGTCAGAACAAATCTGAAATGCTGATACAGTTAACATGACAATTCACCAAACAGACACCAGAAAATCATCTTTCTGTGTGTCTATAAGCCCTGACATGACAATTAGTCCCTCACTTTTTGCCTGTTTTTACATATTTATCTGTATTAGGATCAAGTTCAAGGACTGAAAAAGTTACAAAGTGTTACGGGTTGCCATAAACTTTTAAACTACTGTGCAAAACTCCTTCCAACACAGAAGGCTTATTTGTTTGAGTGAAAAATAAACAAGAATAGTACGAACACAATTTTATGTACCCTTTGTGTCAAGATATTCAATTAGAGAATAAGAACAACAAATTTAGTAAAACAAAACACTGAAACATACATACAATTTTTGGCCACTTTTCACAAGACCTAACTTTGACTTCTTGTCCACACTTTACCACTAGAAAAAAATTTTCCACCTTGAAATTATTGTACACCCTATCCAAAACTTCTCTGAGGGTATGTCACAATCTGCAGATTACGATAATATTAGAAAGCGCCCAGATTTTGTTTTCAACATGTGTCCATTATTCATATGCCAATGGGAAATCCAAACATACTGGGTTAGTAATACCTAGCAGGAACTACTTTTGCCCTATAACTAGCATCCTTTCAAAAGTCCCATGATCCTACACTCAAACAGAAGACTGGGGGGTGAAAAGCCATGTTACTGTGGTAGTAACAGGGAAAGAAAGACTTGCTGGAGTCAGCTATAGTTATTTTAAAAATTTATTAAAAAACACACCTCATTTCTTCATCCATGCTTACATACAATAGATGTGGGTTTAACTTTCTTCCTTGTAAGGCTGTGTCTGACAAAATTATTTACAGATATAAATACGTTATAAGTTGCTTGACTGTTGATATTAAACTGTCGAACACCGAAGTGGAGGTTACCAGGATTCCAAATGAAAGATCTCAATTGAACACACAAGAATGCCTACCCAGGGTCTGACATATCCTCAAAGATGTTTCAGATGAGGTCTAGTATGTCAATTTACTCAAACAGTATAAAAGTAAATTAAGTTTGATTACTTAAACCAATACAGCACAAAGAGGAAAATAATGGCCACAAGTGCAAAATTTACAAATCACTTTCCCTGAATGATTATGGCAGTGTAAAAGTGCTGTAAGAAAATTTATAACTCTGTTTTAAAGCTCTATACACTAAACAACCACAAAAAAAAAAATACAGAAAAGTAAACAAGCAGTGCCCAAAAATTAACACAGTACTGAGGCCAAACTAGAAACACAAGATGTAAAAGCACACAATTAGAATGACAGCAGACTACAAGAAAGTAGCTCGATCTCAATACATGTATCAAGCCCTGTTACAGACAAATTCCATCTGTGTACAAAGTATCGTTTTAAGCAGCAGTACTCACTAGAAACCCAGAGGGGGCATGTACTGTAACAAACTTTGAGGGTACTGGGTGTGGCCATACTTTACAGATTTGAAACTTCACAAGCAAAATTCAGCAGAAACTACAAAGTTTATAGTACTATGAAAATTCATGTTGATATTAATTGAATAGTTTATAAAATACTACTACTCGGGAAAATTTTCTAGCTAATGGAAACAAATTATTTGCTGTATAAAGAAGAAAGTGTGACTTACTGCAAAGAGAATTAATGTCATGTTATAATGACTATTTGAACTTTCTGATCTTTTCAAGATATTGTCTATGCTTACTGAATGCTTCAGAACAGCAAGTCAAAGCAGTTTACCCAAATGTACAAATGGCAGTCTGGTCCTGTGTTTATGTTTGACATACTTTCAGCTTGTTGAAAGCTACCTCATTACTGTACGTTGATCCACAAATTTATATAGCTACTGGTGCACAATATCAAACACAGAGCTTCATTAACAACATGAACATGTTCTAACAAACACTCCAACAGTCACTTCCTCATCCCATAAAAAATAATCAGAAGGGAAAGACAGATCTCATACAACAATTATATTTTGAACTGAAAATCCCTGATCCCCATGAGGCAAATGATTTTACTGAAATGAAATTCAGTGTTTATTTCAAGGGCCACAGAATCGTATAAGAAGGCCACATCACTGGTTTAAGGGTTAGTTCTAAAGCTCATACCAATCAAATCAAACTGATTTTCCCTAGAACTGCCCTTAACATAATACAAAACCAGTGACAGAAATTGGTGGGAACTTAACATAATACATTTTCCAAGGAAAGCCAATAGAGTGAATGAAAATGTTTCTTCATGCATGTTTATGGGTCCCCAGTCCTGAATAATGTTTTACATTACAAATTATTTCAATGACAATTTCCTGTGCATCAGTTCAATTTAGCTTCTGAATTATGTCCCATAAAAATATTATAATTTTTAAATATAAAGAGTCTGTGGTGTGGTACTAAAATTAATTTTGGCCCATGACACTTAACCAACCTTTTTACTGCTGTAATATTTATCAGTAAAAATTATTCATATTTCATCCTGTGTGAGATGAACTTTTCTGACACATGTGAAGTAAATGTCACACAATTTTTACGTGATTAAATAAAAAAACATTTGCAACCTATATTAATTCATGTCATTCACATTCTTTCCATTTATTCTACACAACTTCAAATGAAAATAACAATGCTTGAATTTTTTCTGTCTATAGTTACAAAGATAGTCTAATTTACACAATCCTATATGATCTAATAACCTATCAATGCCATATAATTTTTTTGTAAAGTCTTTATATATAATACAGTTCTAAGGGTCTATGCTGTAAATGTGAGGCATAAAAAGAAATTTTTGTGCTAATAACAGTAACAAGCAGCGTCTAGCCAACGTTAAGATCCTAACTGCACAGATTTCTGGTCTGATTTCACTGGAATTGGTTTCAGACTTGACCAATACTACAAATGGACAACTTTATGTTGCTGGATGGCAGAAGCCACAAGGAGGATGAACACCCTAAATACTAGAGATGTCAAGACAACAACAGTATTCAACCCTTCCCTGTGCAGTGCATGTCTCTATCTCTAGAATTAGTTTTAACTGCATTCTATTCCATCTCCATATCTTTCTTTTTTACTTCTACTGCACTGTGCTTTTGACATGGGACACTTATTCTCACATTCACTTAACTGGTACAGTACTGTGATCAGTTAGTTTAACCTGGAGGGTGGGAAACATCTGGATGAACTGTCAGTATTCACTGGGGTCATCCTCCATATCTGAAACTTATCACTACACACGACTACCTTCCTGTTAGTACAGGTGATTAGCAACTGCAAGTAAGTTTGTCTTGAATAATTAAAACAGTTTAAATCCAACTAAATATTATATAAAAATAAACACATTAAAGTTATTGAACAGCAATTCTGGTTTGGTTTTTGGAGGAGACTAGCACACTTAAAAGTCTAAAAATAAAGAAAACATCATTCAAATTAAATTAAAACAATGACACTGCTACGTGTGTGATCTAAACATCAATGAAAGGCCATGTTACCCTGGAATAATAACTGTATAAGCTTAGAATTACAATTCCACAGTTTTAAATATTTCTTTCTTCTTATGAACTTCATGTTTTGAAATTTTGAATTTTTTACAGCAAAATTCCTTTAATATGATATCCAATAATCCAGAAATCCTAGTAATCCTGTATGTTAAGAGAGTATTCCCATGACCAAAAATTTTGCTTTTTACCACAAAAAAGCTTTATGAGTGAAACAGGCAGATCTCAGGGAAATGATGAAAAGGCTTCCAAAAGTGTCAGTCCATCAACCATTGTGGTAGATCTGATCCCATTTTTTCCTATTCCATCAACTTATTCAGGTATGAAGACTCCATAAAACAGTGCAGAGGACCCTCATGACCCAGAACCAGAAGATGAAGGATATATCAAAATGGAATACTCCTCTGATTAATTTAACAGCCCAAGTATAGGAGCAGTAACAACATATTATTTGTATGGGTAATGGCTGATAATCCAGACTATTCAATATTTCAGCACCTGTCCAGTCCCACACAAGTCAGATTAAAGAAATTGTATTGTAATTATTTTTGCAACTATATAAGTTTACAGCTGTGAATTTTCACACATTGTGTACAGAATCATATCTTAAATATTTTTCATTGGTGAAGTTCTGTTTTAAAGTACTTGCATGTGCCAGTCACTGACAGGCTCACATAAATTTAAAAACATGTTCCTTTCATTAGACCACGGTTTTAATGTACCGTATTTGCTAATGTAAAATAATGTGGCCACAAAACATAACACACCACAAAACACTAACGCATTTCAACCAGAAGCGTACCACTTCTGTTTCCAGCAAGATGTTGCGAGTTTTAACTGTGAATGCGCCACAATGATGCAAGCAATCAATTCAGATCAGTTCAACCCTCAGCCTGTGTAGGACCCCATCGATTTAACCTTCCCCATGACGACACTCGGTTGTCCCACTTATGGACTGTATGCACTACCAGACAGTAATATTACGGAAAAGGAAGCGCTGAAGAAACACATACCCTAAGGTTACAATCCTCTGAGATCACACTGCATGATTTCAGTGATACACACAACTGTTTTACAGAAAGCAGCTGCCTCCGTGTTCTACCCGAAGGACAAAGGCAGCAGCTTCCTCTGACACACTCGTACACATCTATCCAACTACATGGCGTTTACATCCCAGAAAACTGTATTCTTAATATTCACTGCCATGATAACCTCAAATCTCAGTAATGTGCTGCCAGATACTGCATTTACGAAACCAATGGCACAGATGGGAAGATATTAACATGAACCATAAAGAAATATGTTATCAGGATATTGCCTAGGATTAATCTTGCTCAGGATAAACTCACTCAAAGACTGTCAGCATCTCAAGAAAGATTTTTATCCATGGAGAGTTATTTCAGGGAATATCTCACCCACTGTTACTGGACATATTCCTCAGAATATCTATACCATATTTTTATCAGACTCCCAAGCATCCAGAATGTTGCCACTGAATGTTCAGAACTCCTGCTAAACAACTTTAATGCCCCGGTCTCTTTCTTTTCCCACCAGACAGTGTTCATGATTTCTTTTGTCTTTATCCCTTCCTGCAGGAAAATACTAGCCTACCTTAAAATTGGCAACAACTGTTTTCATCAGTTTCCTCTCTCATTCATGCACCATCTCTTATGACACTGGACAGTCTACAGGAGTAATAAAATTACATACTTTAATCACATGACTTAATTATAAAATTCTATGCACGATACTATATATCATACTGTGTGGATGGTATACTTTTTGCCTGAGAAACACTGTACAATATACTCCTGCATCCATTGGTCTGAAGGTGCATCGATATGACCTTGAAAGAAATTGATTGTGAGATTTCTACAGCCACTGGAAGGATAACAGTAGTTTTGCTATGTAACTTGTCCTTTAGTGGGACAGAAAAAGAGCTTCACTAATCCTAACACTAGCTGTTCAGCAGCACACAGTGACAGTGAGTTTACTCAAAAAAAAAGTCTTCCTGAAAGAATGTATGTATGTTTCGTAAACTGCAGGCTTTAATTTCAGTGACATAAACTGGTTAAAGAACACAGTATTCAGAAATTTGAAGACAGTCTGGTCTGACTCCAACCAATAAAATATGAGAATGGAAAGAAACCGAGAAGAATTATGACAGTCTGAGAAGAATAAACACCCTAATGGAGAAGCAGTTGTGAACAACTAGGTTACATACCCCAGACACAATGAAATTGCTGTGTCCTCAAAATGAATATATCAGAAGTGAAAAAATGGGCAGCTGCATATGACAGCTGGGTCAGCACCCACTCAAACTATAATTTAATAAAAGAAGTCAGCCAAGGTCAAAATAACGATTTTTGCAATTTCAGAAATTTGTGACTGCTGCTAGCAGAGGATGTCTCCCACCCCCCACCCCTGTTACATCTCTGCTAGCAGCAGTGGTGTTGCTGCCCTGGAAAATAGAGTCCAAGGGGAGAGAGAAAAAAAAGTGACAAATGAATATTTTACATAAAAAACACTGATCACCTGCTCTGAAAAAAATTTGAAATTATTGAGCCCAATACAAGGAAACTCTAAAAAAAAATGTGACTTTTTTTAAACTTCATAATTTGTATTAGGGGCAACTACTGTCATTACTCATCCCAGGTACCAAAATCCTAGCTACACAACTGGCTGCTAAGAAGAATCAAGTTTAGGCCTGGTCAGATTGGCAACATGGATGTAGTGTCCTTGACTTTTGACTTTCCATCAAACAAACTGCCATTCTGTTAATGAGTATATTCAAATGAGCTTAAAATGTAAGGAAAATACTTTTCCCTCTAAATTTTCCTTCCATATCTTCATGTGTCTTACAGTCCACCAAATACAGTAACTGGCATGTCGAACATTATTATCACAAACACCCTTTCTCATTTCCAAGCCAAGCAAAATTCAGCTGAGATGTCCTACTCCATTTTCGACCAGATGCAATTCAATTAAATTCCACAGCCAACCTTAAAACAGCCAATTATCTCACACCATTGTTTTTATTTAAACAGGACTAAAAGTTAAAATTAGTATGGAAAAGATAAACAATGGAGATATTAATGAAAGACTCTTATGAAGACATTAACATCTGGTAATACAAGTTGCTCTGTATTGTACATTAAATTTCTAAGCTCCTATATGACAAAATCTTTTGCATTATGTGCCACTTAAACACCATAAAGACATATGGAGGTAACACTCTGCACAATCCAGTAAACTAGATAATTGCAATAGAACTAAATAAAAATTTCTTTGGACCTTTATGTAAATGGACATACCTACATTATTAACACTACTGGACCACTAGAATTTATTTTAACATAAACAATAAATTAGACCTTTTACTGAAGGCACCTCACAGGCAGGTATTAGCCTCATAGATCTTTTAAACTAAAAATAAGCTAACACCAAGCAGCCACTAATTATCAATGGTTTAATTTCTGACAGAAGTCTGTCAGTTTTAAGAAATGGCCAATCAAATTACAAAAGCAAATACAGCATTCTTCTTCTAAGGACCTGCAGCAATACTGAATATGTTACACAACAGACTAAAGTACTTACTTGTTCCTTGATCAGTACAGCTTGCTGGCGTTTCAATTCTCGTTCCTGAAATATTAAAACAGTTAGAAGTTAGGTACACATGATTAAGTCCATTGAGCAGGGTCCTTCCTGAGAAGCTAACAATCCCTTGGCTGGTCCAGAAACAATACACTTCTTAAGTGTTTATTAAGATGTACAATACAGCCTGCCACTGCACTCACTTCTGGGCCTAAAAAATCCAGTCCACAACTTGACATCCTATATTGTTAAGATCATCTTCACATTATCCTATCATCTATGACTAAGCCTCCAAAGTCGTTTCTTCTGTCAGGTTTAACCACCAAACCTGTGTACACATTTCTCATCTCCCTGAAGTGTCTTACCTGTTCTGCCAATTTCATCCCTCTTCGACTTAGTTATCCTACTAGTTAGGATGAGGTGGCAAAGAAAAAAGCAATCCCACTCTCCCTGCGAACCAAATCCTGTTCACCCACCCAAGAGGAAGTCATGTAACTGACTCAGCCACACCAGCTGTACACATATTTACCATATTTACCCAAACAAGATAACCTCACTTACAACACCCCCTCACAATCTTCAATTTTCAGTAAAACACCTGTACAGAACAAGAGTAACTTTGTACACAATTTTTCAAATGATTAAATATAAAAAAATTTTCATCTTGTATGCCAGTCAAAATCAAATTGAGGGTTTATTTAGCAGCTCAGAACATACAGCACTAAACTGAGGAAGATCAGTACATAATGAAACTGGAAAGGACATGCACAGAAGTGTTCATGGCCCAAAAGCTGGTGCCATGAAACACCACATAAAAACCTCAGTCAGGATATCCAGTGTCCCTGCCCTAGCTGGAACCAGACAATCCCCAAAGTCAAGTCAAAAGCATAACTGTTTCAGCTGACTTGCTTGGTGTGGCTGATAGAGACATTAAGTTAAATACTATGTGGGTCAATCCAGAAATTTTGTGAATGGTGGCAGCACCATGCAGTGCTTCATATGACTAAACATGGATCACATGTGTGGCACTAGTGGCACTACTGCTGCTGTAACAAAGGTGCACTGTCTTTGTGATGTCAGCTGCAGTTTAGCTATGGATCAAGAAAGACTACAAGGAAGAATCTCGTGCATGGACATGAGAACATTACTAAAATTTCATGTTTTGTTGGATAAAGTGTGCTGAGTGTTACAAGTTGTTAGAAGAAGGTTTTAGGGCCACATGAAACTGTTTGCTGATGGGTGAATACCATTAAGAATGGCCGGGAAGAGACAGACGATGCCCCTCACAGTGGAACCCCAACATCAGTGACAGATGAATTCCATGTGGAACAAGTGAAACCTGTCCTTGAATGTACATGCAGTACCTCATACACAGGAATTGCTAAAGAAGATGTAACCTCTCCTGCAAGTATTTACCTTACCCTCACCAACAGCCTGGGGAAACAATTGTGAAAAGCGGATTCCACACATGCTCAATGACGACCAAGGAGCCGTGCATGTTCTTCTTGCCACCAGCCATCTGCAGAGTTGGAGAAATGAAGGCAACACATTCCTTGATCACATTATATGGGTTGACGTGTCATGGATGCATTCATTTGACCCTCAGCTAAAAATGAAAGAATGCTGAATGGCGCACCCAAACATCATGTGGAAGAAAATTGCATGCTTCAGTCAGAATGCTCTGAAAGTCATGCACTTCATGTTCTTCAGCTGAAGTGGACTTGTGCATGACCATCCTGTGCCAGTTGGTACAATGGTCAATGACCAATATTACTGCGCATTCTTGCAGGATAAGGTAAGGCTGACCGTTCGCCATAAACAACCAGAACTGCCTGAGCATGGTGTCATTTTGCTCCAGGACAATGCAATACCTCAGTGTCATGATGTGCAAAATCTGGTGCAACATCAAGGATGAGATGTTTAGGCACATGCTCCCTACTCTCTAGATTTCACCCCATGTTATTACTGGTTGGTTGCATGTGTGATAGAACATCTTCTGGGAAAATGAATTGAATCGGAAGACGATAGCAACACTGCTGTCACTGCCTCTTTATATCATCTGAGCAAGGATGAATACAGAGCTGCTATTGATCATTTACCACATACATGGGAAAAGTGTGTGAGAGTGCTGGTGAGAACACTGAGTAGAAGACATGTGTTTAAACATTCAGGAATAGCAGTAGTGTGGTCATCTTGTATTTTGTTATTACATTAAAACATACACAAACCTTCTGAAATGACTTACGTATTTAACTTATATATATATATATATATATATATATATATATTAGTATTCCTCGCAGGTAAGCACATAAAATAAATAAATAATGTCATGTACACCTGCCTGACTCATCCTTCTCCCTTTTTAACATCCAAGATGGATTCTGAAAACATACACTACTGATTATACACATTAAATATTATCACGTAAACTAATTTCTGCTCGTAATGGTCCAATATTTCCCAGCTTAATATGAAACTCAAATGTATCACTGACTATCAAAATATCAAAACATAGAGAAAAATAATTTCTGACATCACGCAGTGTGATTCACTGCACAATAAGATATGCAACATGATAAGCAACTGGAGAAGTTGTGTAATCCAATGGAGAACATCTTTCCACTTCTGTTAGTCACTTTCTCCTGTATCGGTAAGCATACCTCACCACTGTGTCAATTACCACACAGACAGACTGACAAATTAAATGCAAAATTACCTGCTGTTTTCTCAACTGCTCCTCCTGCCGTTGTTTCTCCAGCTCCTCCTGGCGCCTGCGCCTGGCCTGAACATGCAACATAAACAACAGAACCACATCCACTCAGTATGCGCAACATTCAGCATGCAGCAATTATCAACGGCTAACATGTCAAAAGAAAAGTCTACAGCAAACTATCTTGACAAACATTTGCAGCAAACATATAAAAAGAAGTACAGCATGTCCATAAATCATTTTTAAAATTTTAATCTTGTATTATTCAGAACATATTTAAGTATGGCTGACACAAACAATCAGCTGGAAAAACAAACTCCGAAAATTTAAATGTTTCTTAGGTTGCAGGCCACAATACATTCTGGATACTAGGTAGAGCTGCAATCAACAGTACTGTAAAATGGCATCCAGACCAGAAAAGGCAAGAGACATACCAATCCGATTTACCAACAATGAAACCCACTATACTTCCACTGTCCCTTGGGTTGTACCTAGATCAATGAACTAGGCATGGGTGCCACACAGATGGCACCCCCAACCCCTTCAAGATCACCAAATCTCACACACTTTTTTTTTTAATAAAGCTTATTAAGGGCAACAGGTACATCCTTATTTTGCTGAACACACCACAACAGCTCAAGACACACATCACAGTAGCCTGTGAAACAAATGACCAAAACATTTTCAACATTAAGTGCAGCACAGCTTAAATATTGGACTGACAAACACTGAACCATTTGTGGTGTTCACAAGAAACTTTATTAGTCTTTAATAACAGTTTCCAAATTGGTCCTGCAAACAGTTTAAATTTCTTGACTGTACTTTGAACATGTTTAGAATAATACAATTTCAAAATTGTAAAGATCATTCATGGACATGCAATACATGATACTAGGTTACTCATGCAGCAACAAGGATGCTTCATAATCAGAAGAACATAGTCCATTTGAAGAAAACTGTTCTCATAATTTATTGCAAGCCTGAATAATTCCTTAAAGTCAGCTACGTCTGCTCCTGCCACTCCATCATATCTTCTCACCACCCTGTGCCACATAGCAAATGCAGGGTCATTACCAAAGGGGTACATGATGGAAGACGCTGTGCTCCTATTATTGTATACTACTTTCAAGACTGATCAAACTGGCCACTACAACAGCAGAGTATCAAGACTGGTTAAACTGGCCACTACAACAGCAGAGAATTAGGACTGTTCAAACTGGCCACTACAACAGCAGAGAAACATTCCACATCGTTCAAGTACAGTGGTCATGGTCACACAACTACTTACATGCTAACAACATTGATAAAAACTCCCATGGCAACTTAGAACCTAGCAAATAACTTCATGTTACTTTGGCACCACCTCTGTGTACAAGTCAGTGTCACAGTCTGTGCAAGGTGCAGCAGAACCACAATACCATTAACATAAATTTCTAGAGATAAAATTTTCATGTTTGAGACAATGTTACATCTTAAAGGTTTACACGAGAAAACTGGTGAGAAATACAAATAATGACATGAGTAATTAATGATTACAGCTAGGATGAGTTAAGGTGGCCACACAATGACATAATCAGTTCTGAAATTTATATTTATTTAAGCAAAGAAATGAGTACTTGGCAGAACTCACAAAGCCTGCTTTCTTATAGTATGTACTTACAGTCCCACAAACATTGTGTTTGCAATGTTATGTTTAGGTTAAGGAAATTTCCAATTAAAGTCAATGCAGCATAAAAGTTAGCATGCTGGACTCATGCACAAATGGACATATCACTCATACTTGAGTCAGCCATTTCTTCTTGCTTGCAACTGAAAATACTGTATTTCACACATTAGGCCCATCATGGTTGTTATCATAACTGTCAATGTTATTGGTCACCATCACTATCATTATCGGGGCCTGGGGTGGCATAGTGGTTAAGGCGCTTCGCTACTAGTTGGGCGGTCCCGGCATCGATTCCCAGTGGTGTCACTGGATTTTTCAGTGACATATTCCTTCCAACTGTTCCATGGCCCTGGGGTTGACTCAGACCCTAGTGAAAATGAGTACCAGGAACACTTCCTGGGGGTAAAGGTGGCCGGTGCGTGGGGCTGACCTCACCACCTTCATGTGCCTAATGTCATGAAAATCTGGGAGCCTAACCTGTCTGGAACCCCCAAAATCTGGGAGCCTAACCTGTCTGGAACCCCCAAAATCTGGGAGCCTAACCCTCCTGGAACCCTCTGGGCCACACCAGACCTGTTACAGAACTCCTTTACTTTTAGCTTACCTTTTATCACTATCATTATCAATGTCAGTATTAGAAAAAATTTCTTCAAGAAGAAGAAACCTTGGCTTTTTAAGAAGATAAATGAGAATCAAATGTACTGAGCAGAACACTTTTTTTTCACCCCTATCAGCAGATTAAATTTACCAATTAGCTGAAATTTGTAGATGACAAAAGCACAACCCAACCTAATCACTTTTTGAAGTGCTATATGTTGTTACATTCAGTAAGGCCAATCAAAGTACTACACAAGCTAAAACTGGTAGTAATTGTGTTATGAAGTCACAACTTACTGTAGGAGCTTTCGCCGATTACTTTGATCTACTTTTATATTTCATGTTTTGTCAATATTCCTAGAGTTCCTAATGCTATCTTATCCAACTTTAAAAGTATTTTTTTCATTTATGATAATAATGTCAAGCAGAAAATTCCATTACTTATGTCACTGAAGTCAGGCAAATTGGACAAAAACCCTACTTCTATCACAAAATCTGCTCTGCAATATTTACTGCCATTCTAGAGTATATATTTTTCACAGCCTATTCAAAAGGGAGTTTCACCATACAAGAAAAGAGGTAGTAGTTATTCCTAATCTGCATTAAGGACAGAAGTCCTCTTGTGACTAACTACAGGCCTACTCTGATTTGTAATAACTTGTCTGAAGTTTCAGAATGTGTTATGCAGGATCAGCTATCCTTCTATTTTAAATTTCAACTACATCCATCTTGGCATGGATTTACTAAACGAAAACCAAATACAAAAAATTAATAAGCACTTGAACAAAATCACACCTGCACTCTGCCCACAAGGTTAGACTAAGTCCACTTATGTTGATTCCAGTTAAGCCTTTCCTAGGTTCCACATACAGGCAGCCCTCACTTAACAGTGTCCTAAATAACATTTACTCTCACACTAACAAGTTTTAGTGACCAAAGATTTAATAAACATAGCTCATTCACTAACATTATTTTTTGGAGTTATTACAATTAATTCTTATGGGAAAAATATTCCATTCTACCTTGTTTTGCTCCATGTTAAATGAGAATTTATTGTAATCTCTCAATACACTGAAGATTTCTGTTATATTACCAGGATACACTGCTTAGTTTACTGGTTGTCTAAAAGACATTGTATTCTGTCCACTTAATAGGAAGTTCCCTCACCCATGTTAGATGCATTTACCATATGATTCCAAACTAGGCCTCTTTTTTATAATACACACACACACACACACACATATGCACAAATGTCAAAATTCGGCACTCTTGATGTTGAATTATCTGCTTATGATATGAAATTTTATCACATAAGTTTTCAGGTTTTTGTTACAGGTGTTATGCCTTTTCCTCGTATGACTAACAAATTACCATGATGGTGATGTTTTGTCTGTGTGTCAACTCTGTTAAAGATCTTGACATTACATGTTACAGAGAACTATGTTTTCATCAAGCAGCCCAGTGTTCTTGAACTGCTTGACCCTGCAGATGGAGGCACTATGCTCCTCTGAAATGTCAGAACTATGTACCATTTGACAAAAAAAAAACACACTAGGAGGCTTAACTTTGCAACATACGAATTATGTATAATCCCATGCATTAAAACTGCTAGCATTCATTTGTTTCATAAGCCTCAAGGTTTTACACATCAGTCTAATGTAGTCATATTCTAAGCATGTCTGGTTGCCTGGCAGATTCTAATAGATCTAAAAATACATAAAAGAAATTTAAATATTTGTTAGTAAAAACTATGAGTGTGACATTTCTCATGATCATGGCTTGATTATGAAGTGCTGAAAATGAAGAACTTTACATTCCAGACAATGGTGACCTGATATGCTTTATTACTTCCATTTTGAACTCATCAGGTATAG